>Ga0154020_10000770_pt1 | contig 39594 bp, 22 predicted proteins | sample Klosneuvirus_201_FD_109709 | JGI IMG/M metagenome (GOLD analysis project Ga0154020, IMG submission 109709) | Active sludge microbial communities from wastewater, Klosterneuburg, Austria - Klosneuvirus_20160825_MG | ecosystem: Engineered > WWTP > Aerobic digester > Activated sludge | place... | reverse complement strand
TCAATTTGCCGAAGGCGGAAGAGGTGACACTAACGATCAGCGACGCACAAGGCCGCGAGGTAGTGCGCCGCCCGTTGTCGGCTGCTGCCGGAGAAAATGTAGCCACCTGGAACGGCCGTTCGGACACGGGTTCGTGGCTGAGCAGCGGGGTGTACACGGTGCGCTTGCAGACTACTGCCGGAAGCGTGGTGCGGAAGGTGGTTTTGCAGCGGCTGCCGTGATTCGGGACCTACAAACGTCGGCGAGGTTTTGAACCTCGCCGACGTTGTACGCGATGCTACGTTTGTCGTCCCGAAGGGGACTGTCCGCTCTACGGTGGGGGCGCCAGAAGGTGCTCGCGAATTCGATCGTAGAGTGGACGATTTTTTTCAAAAGGACAAATTCCACAAAAGAACCAGCATAACCCAACGTCGCAACATGAACGGCACCAACATATTGCTCGCAGAGCGAGCCCCCATAACACGTCTTCCTACTGCCGAAAACAAGGCGTGTCTCTTCCGGGATCGTCTGTTCGTCAAAATACACGACCGGACGATTCGACTGCTCCTGCACGACGTGCTTTGGGTGGAGGCATACGACTACTACAGCAAAATTGTCACCCGGCAGCGGGAATTGCTCGTAACCCAGACGCTGAAGCGGTTTGACGAGGTGCTGGCAGTCACACCGGAAATGATGCGGGTGCACCGCTCCTACATGGTCAATTTGAAGCACATTGACGAAGTCGGCGATTCGTTCCTAACGATCAACAATCAGGTCATCCCGATCAGTAAAATTGTCAAGGCCGAACTGTTGGTCCGATGGCAAAAGATGTAAGCCGCCCGCCAAACTGAGCGGTCAAAATTTGCTGAAATGAAACTACGTGCGGGGGTGACGCTGGTCGCTCCCGCACTTTTTTTGCTGCTATGCAGTCATTCTTTATGAACCTATCCGAAGTATCTGCACTCTATCTACTTGCTACACCGACACAGACTTTTATGCTTTCTTTGTGGGTCGTAAAATTGCCATGTTCCATAAAGTATTTTCTTGCTGTCATTTGCTTCTTTCTGTAGGGGTATGCGTTGCGCAGACACCACGATTAGAATCTATTTCTATCGAACACGGTCTGTCGCAGGGCTTTATTTCCGACTTTTGCCAGGACAAGGAAGGCTTCTTGTGGTTTGGCACCAACAACGGACTGAATCGTTATGACGGCCAGGAATTTTTGGTGTTCAAGCACGATCCCTACGATTCGTTTTCGGTCTCAAATGACCAGATAATATCCGTTTGTGCGGTGGGCGAATTTTTGTGCGTGGTTACTCGTAATGGTACAAACTTGTACCACCGGCGCTCCCAACGTTTTTTCCGGCTCCCACAAACCATGTTTCTGCCCCCGCCATCTGCCGCCTATTGCCTCTCAGAAAATCAACACACCGTATGGCTATCCATGTTTCACACCGGTGTCTGGCATTTGTACAAGCTTTCCTGGCCGGAGGATTTGCCGGATCGGTTACGTGAAACCCTGAACGCCATACAACAGGTACATTTCGAACGGATGTTCAGCGATTTGCACCTCACTGGTTTCGGTGTTTCACAGGACCGGAAAACACTTTGGCTGGCTACCGGTCGGGAGCATTTTTTCCGGCAAACTCTGCCTCACGGTGCTTTGGAACACATCCCCTTGCCTGTGCCGTATTTACAGGATTTAGCCATCCAAGCCTCTGGTGATGACGGGGTGTGGGTATTGGATGCCCAGCGACGGGCAATGGCCTGGTATGCTCCCACAAGTAATGATGGTGCCGCGTGGCGGGTATTTCCAATCGAGCAGGCCGCAAAGGTCAAGTTGCTTGACTATGATATCCGGCGAAAACTGTTGTGGGTCAGCACAGATCAGGAAGTATGGGGGTTTGACCTGGGCAGCAGGTTCGAAACGATTAGTCGGGCTAATGCCCGATTTGTGCTTCCTGTGCCCGAAAATGCCCTGCGCGCCTACACCGATCACAACGGTATTTTGTGGATCGGCACCAATGCCAAAGGAATTCGGAAGTTTAACCCGAACACCGGGTTGTTTAGGAATTATGCGCAAAATCATTCGATCTATAGCAAGCCGCTGGCGGATCGGGCGGGCAACATCTGGATTGGAAATCTCGGCTATGACGTGTACAGCATGTGCCTGAACCGTTCCGACGGTAGCATGCGCCCTTACCCCTTGCCATTTTTGAGAAGAAAACTTTTCGAAACAAATGTTGTAGACGAACCTGACGGAACGCTTTGGTTTGCCGGTGCGCGTTCCGATACTACCCAAACTTTTTTGATCCGTTACGAACCAAATACGGGACAGGAAAAAATATTCACCTACCCTGAAAGATTTCTGGGCTTAGTATTCGCAATGTACTTCGACAAGGACGAAAATTCGATCTGGACAGCGCACGCTAGGCAGTTAATCCGGTTCGACATTGCCACCGGTACGTTTGAGCAATTTCGGTATGACTCCTTGCCTTTGCTCCATTCCTGGGTTCTTGCACTTACGAAAACTACCGACGGTTCCTTATGGGCAGCCACGGAAAATGGGTTGCTTCGTGCCGTCCCAAATACCGGTACGTTCTCCTTTCGCTTATTGAAAAATAATCCTGCCGACCGAAACAGCCTTCCCGGAAATTCCATCAAATCGCTGATGACCGATCCCACCGATGGCATGGTGCTGTGGATCGGCACCGCGGGCCGTGGCTTGTGCCGATACGATTTGCGAAGCGACTCCTTCCGGCATTTTGGCTCCCACAACGGCCTGTCTGACGATGTGGTTTACGGCATTGTTGCCGAGGATCCCGACTCTCTTTTTAAGGAATCGAACCTGTGGTTGAGTACAAACAAAGGGCTTGTACGATTCAATCCCAACAAAAACACATTCCGGTACTTCTTAAAATCAGACGGCCTGCAAGACAACGAGTTCAACACGTTTGCATACGGCAAGTCACCGGATGGCGATCTGATGTTTGGCGGGGTGAACGGTCTCACCGTGTTTAATCCCAAGGCGTTGCGCGCCACAGCCATGCCCGCACAGGTCAGAATTACCAGCCTGCGGGCGAACAACAAGGCACTTACCCCCCGCAATACACCAGGGCTGTTGCACGAAGGAATTGAATTTACCACTTCAGTATCCTTGTCACACGACCAAAACAACCTGTACATCCAGTTCATAGCCACCGACTTGACACAGCCGGAACGCAACCAGTTTAGTTTCTACCTTGAGGGCGCTGAGCAGGCTTGGACGCACACAGGGTTCAATAATTTTGCACAATACCTCAACCTGTCGCCCGGGGAATATACCTTCAACGTGAAGGCAGCCAACAGCGACGGCGTATGGAACGACACTCCGACGGTTTTGCATATCCGGATTAATCCGCCCTGGTATGCCACCATTTGGGCGTATGCCGCGTACGCACTGCTGCTTGGTAGCGTCTTCCGTATTATTTATCGCCTACATCTCAGGCAAAAACTGGAACATGCCGAAGCCGAACGCATGAAAGAACTTGACCTCCTGAAGTCCCGGCTTTACACCAACATTACCCATGAATTTCGCACCCCCCTCACGGTAATGCTCGGCATAGCGGAGGAGATGAAACAAAACCACTATGCCTTGCAACAGGAGACTTTGAGGAACGATGCTGAAATGCTCCGTCGCAACGGACAGCATCTGCTCCTGCTCATCAACCAAATGCTTGACTTGGCCAAATTCGACTCGGGCGGCATGCGTCTGAACATGGTTCAGGGCGATGTGGTAACATTTGTGAAAGACCTGGTCAAACTGTTCGACTCCTTTTCCAGAAGCAAAAACATTCAAGTACATTTTCAAACCGAATCCGATGCCTGGGTCATGGCCTACGACCAGGAAAAGTTGCAGGCTATTGTTTCCAACCTTTTGTCCAACGCAATCAAGTTCACTCCGGCCAACGGGCACGTTTTTGTACAAATCAGTCCTTCGGAGAATGCTGCCAATCCGGCAATTGAGTTTTGCATACGCGACACCGGTATCGGCATTCCGGAGGGGCAAATGGAACATATTTTTGACAGGTTTTACCAAGTGGACAATTCCGCCACACGTACCGGCGAAGGCACGGGTATCGGGCTGGCGCTGGTACAGGAAATGGTCAATTTGATGAAGGGCCACATTCGTGTAGAAAGCCGCCCAACTATCGGTTCCGAATTTATCGTGACCCTGCCGGTAACCAATCTCCCGGATACCATACCTGATGCCCCTGCTTTCTCTACTGATCAGGCTGTATTTGTGCCCATATACCTGCCCGATACCAAACCGGGCGTACCGGTGGTGTGGGATTCTGAAAAACCAGTCGTGTTGGTAGTGGAAGATCATGCGGATGTGCGGCGGCACCTCGTGCAATGCCTTCGAGATCGGTACCATATCCTTGAGGCAACCGATGGGCAAGTTGGCATCACCCTGGCCTTGGAGCGTGTACCCGACTTGGTAATCAGCGACGTGATGATGTCCAATAGGGATGGTTTCGAGTTGTGTGATTTTCTTAAAAACGACGAACGTACAAGTCATATTCCAATAGTGTTGCTCACGGCACTGGCAGCCGCCGAAGATCGAATCGCGGGTCTGCGCCGGGGCGCCGATGCCTACCTGACCAAACCGTTCCTGCGGGAGGAGTTGTTGGCCTTATTGGAAAATCTAATCAAAATCCGCCAGCGCTTACAAACTCGATACAGCCGTGGCGTTTCCAGGGAGACTCTGGAAACGAACGTGCTGGAGGATGGCTTTTTGCAAAAAATTCGCGAAATCGTGGAAATGCACCTGCGCGATGCGGCATTCGACATGGTCCAACTATCGCGCGAGGTGGGTATGAGCCATAGTCAGATATTTCGCAAAATCAAGGCGCTCACCGGGCGTTCGCCTTCCGTGTTCATCCGCCGGGTACGGCTTCAACACGCCCGACAATTATTGGAAACCACAACTCTTAGCGTGGCCCAAATCGCCTATGATACCGGCTTCAACTCACCCAACTATTTCTCGAGAGCATTTCTGGAAGAGTTTGGCAAAACACCATCAGAACTGCGGTAAAAAATGTTCATGCAATATAAGTTACAGCATTTGAACTATAAGTGAACGTCCGGTGTGCGGGTCGTATGGACATTTGCGCCACAGTAATTTTGCTGCCTCATCCATAATCGTGCACTCTCATGAAAGTTTTTTCCATTCGTTCACTCCAGTTCACTTTTACCCTTTTTGCCTTTTTTTCCATCACGTTCCTTAATGCCCAAAACGCCCGGATATCTGTACAGGGCGTGCTTCAAAAAGCAAACGGCCAGGCAGTGCCCGACGGCTTTCAGGATTTGATTTTCAAATTGTACGATGCCAGTTCGGGCGGCAATACCGTCCATGAAGAAACCATTAATACTCAGGTTTTCGGCGGGGTGTACAGCGTGATCCTCGGCAATGGCGGCACGCCGCTTAACGCCGGTTTCAACTTGCCGTACTACCTCACCGTGACTATAGCTTCGGAGGAACTCATGCCGCGCGTGCGGCTGACCGCAGCCCCTTATGCCTTGTCCCTGTTAGGTGCATCCAACGTATTTCCTTCCAGTGGAAACGTGGGCGTGGGCGTATCCATCCCGAACAGCAAACTTGCGGTGGCAGGTGGAGCATCCATTGGAAGCGGCTACACGGGTAACACAGCGCCGTCCGAGGGGGCAATCATCCAAGGAAGTGTCGGTATCGGCACAAACAATCCAACGCAAGCCAAGTTAGTAGTGAACGGCTCCGCCAATTCGACACTGGGCTTGTTCGGTCGGTTTAGACAACCGCTCTCCGGACTTGATGGTGTTCCCACGAATGCCGTCGGCGGTGGAACAAATCCATATTCCATTTACGCCTTCAGCAATATTGCTGCCAGTGAATTCCATGCTTTCTCCGATGCGCGCATCAAACAAATCGTCGGCCGTTCCAATAATGCCGAAGACCTGCGCACGCTCAGCCAGATCAACATCACAGATTACACCTACATAGATGTTCTCGCAAAAGGCAACCGGACTAATAAAAAAGTAATTGCTCAGGAACTCGAAGCCGTCTATCCAACTGCTGTTTCAAGAATAACCGATGTAGTGCCTGACATCTACAAACACGCAGAAATAAAATCCGGCCGCGTGACACTGCCCAATACGCTTCAACCCGGGGAACGGGTTCGCCTGATCCTGGCCGACAAAACTGAAACGGTGGAGGTACTAAGGGCGGATGCCGAAGGCTTTCAGGTCAACCTGAATACCGACGGCGAAGTATTTGTATACGGCCGCGAAGTGAACGATTTCCGTGTGGTGGATTACGAAGCGCTCACCACACTCAACATTTCGGCCACACAGGAGTTGCTGAAAATTATCAACGACCAAAAAACAGTCAACGACCGCCAACAGGAGCAACTCGCTGAACTCCAGCGTCAGGTTGCCGGACTGACCAATTTGTTTCATGGACTTGCGAAGCAAAACGAGCAAAGCAGCACCGGGAAAACACCGGTTGCCCAGGGCGACAAGTAGAACCGCCTTTTATCACGCTCAAAATCGTTTGCTTTCATTGAAAAAAACAAGTCATGAAACACTTTCTACTGCATAGCATATTGCTCGGCCTGCTATGGGGCGGGCTTACCATATCCTCAACAGCACAAAGTTCCAACATCAATCCCGCTTGCGGCGCAGGCACACTTGATGGTCCCGGCAACGTTTTCCTAACATATGGCAGCGCGGTCAACCTGAAAAAAGCAGGGGTAGGTGCCCAGTATCGTTCCAGCCTGACCATCGGCCAGGTAGTGGTCAGCGAAGCCGCTTCCAACAACTTTATCGGTTATTACGGATACTGGGGCGGGCTATTCGTACCGCCACTTGGCCCGGAGGTATTTGCCACACAGGGGGATTTGCTCGACCGAATTCAGGTTTCCTGGAACCCCAACTCGCTCGGTTCCGATGCCTCGGAAGGCTACAAACTCTACCGCGATGGCGTGTTTATGGCCAACTTCGACTCGAAAACCCGTAATTTCAATGACTTCAACGTCATTGCCGGCAAACCCTACAACTACGAGGTACGCGGCGTGAACAGCTACGGGGAAGGTTCGCCCGGAAAAGCGCTCGGCTTTCTGGTGCCTAACGGCGTTGTGACGGGCTGGGTACAGACCGTCAACGGTAGTCCCGTGCCGGATGCCTTGATTACGTTGTCTCCTTTACAGGGGTTTTCGGCCCGGTTTGGGCCAATGGACGGCGCCTTTTTCCCGGATACCGTTAATTTCATGCCCACAGCCGGCGGCGAATGGACACTGACCTTTTGGATCAAAACCAGCACTGCCGATGCCGATGCCGGCTTGTTGAGCTTCGAACCGTTCCCGCTGCATATCCGGCCTTTGCCCAGCATCGGCGGGCAGGAAGGTATTTCGGTGGCGATGTCACCTACCGACCCGGCACTCTTGACTGGCGCTTTCCCCGACATGACCAAAAACGGCTGGCACCACGTTGCCCTGACAGCAGATTCGGACGGACTGGGACGCCTGTACATTGACGGCGTGCTGGTAGACCTGGCTACGCTGCCGCCCGTGCCGGAAGCAAAAACACTAAACCTCGGCAGCCGTACCGGTGCGGACGGCTGGGACGGACGACTCGATGAACTCCGCCTGTACCACCGCCGTCTGGACGAAATAGATTTGTCCGAAGTCATGATCGGTACCGCGTCTTCTCAAACGCCTGATTTGCACCTGTACTGGAAACTGGATGAAGAGCAGGGCACCAAATCCTTTGACATTGTCCAACGTGCCCCGCTCTATTTTTGTGGCGCCAACTTCGACGCGGACCGACCGCCGGTCAGCACATCGAGCCGCACCAACGCCGATGGATATTATCGCATAGAAGCGGTCAGTTATGGCTTGGGCACGACCTTTTTGGCCAAACCTTCCAAGAATTTCTACATGCACCGCTCCTTGCGCTTCGTGCGCGATGATGAAGATTATGCCACGTTGCCCGACTTTTCTGTTACGCCCAAGGCTACATTGGAACTTTGGGTCAACAGTTCGGGCCCGGACGGTGAGCAGTGCCTGCTTTCCAAACGCTGGCCTGGCAACGATTTTCGGCTGCTGCTGTCGCCCAATGGCACCATGAACGAACTCGAGGTCTATTTTAACGGCCAGGTTCACAATTTTGGCGACCTCGGCATGGGTTACCAGCATTTGGCTTTCACGATAAACAACCTGACCGGCGACGTGACAGCCTACAAAAACGGCGTATCCCTTGGCAGTCACACATTTGTCGGTGTCACCGGCGACTGGTCGGACCCAGCGGAGGACTGGCTCGTGGGTGCCCGACCCAGCGGCGGTAGTCGTACCGATTACTATGGCGGCCTCATTGACGAGATTGCCCTGTATGACACCACGCTGAGCGAGACTTCTATTCAGGATCATTTCCAAAATGCGCGTGATATGCAGGAGAATGGGCTGCGCGTCTATTTTGCTTTTGACGAAGGCAGTGGTACCAGGCTGAACCATACCGGTTCGGCATTGCTTCCGGCAGGTACGAATTTTGGAGCCGGCTGGGCGTCATTAGCTGCCAATCAAAGTACGATCCCGCATGTTTTCTCCCCGGTCACCCGCCAGGTAACGCTCAACCCAAGTGTGACTTCAGTGGATCAGGTAGATTTCACCGACCGCTCCACAATAGCCGTATCGGGGTATGTGCGTTACAAGGACACGGACTGTTTTGCCCCAAATGTGGAAATATTAGTCAACGGAGCGTCTTACTCGCCGAAGATCTTCACGGATTCCACGGGCAAATTTTTAATTGACGTGGACCCCGGATTCACCGGTACACTCTCCCCGAAATTTGAGGATCATCAGTTTGTGCCCGCGTTTTGGGATGTCTTCAACGTGATCAATCCGATCGCCGGCATTTTGTTCAACGACATTACCACCCGCAAGATCACAGGTCAGGTAGCCGGTGGCTTTTGCAAAAAATCCATCATCACCGCGCCGCCGGGCATGGGTATGGGCACCGTCTGCATTGTAAAAATCCGAACACCGGACGGCTGCCTCGAACGGCAGATCACCATTGACAATCAGGAGGGTAATTTTGAATTCGACAACCTGCCGCCTGTAGAAGGCCTGACGGTAGCGGTGATTGAACACTCCAATCCGGCTATCAAAACGGCTTTTGAGGTGCAGGGTGGGTTGACGGTAGATTTGAGCAAACAAGACACCGTTGTCGAACTACTCTATTTTGCTCCACCGGAACTGGAAATCGCGAGCGGCTTGACCCCAGTCCCCGGTTGTGTCCCGGAGAAATTCGTACTGAACCAGTTCGATCCGGTCACGGTCAGCCTTAAAATGAAAGAAGTGTACGTAGCAACGATGTCTGATGACGGCATTTGCTATCTGGACACAGCCGATTTTCGTATCATCAATGAAATTGCCGACGATGGCCTCGACACGGCGATGTCCAACGGTACGCTCCAATACATGTTCATTGTGGGTACGCCAAACCCCTCGCCGCCGTTTTTGAAAACCCTGCAATTCCTCGGCACCTCGTTATCCGGCAGAACGGCCAGCCTGACCATTCAGGCAGTCGTGACCGGTATTCGTACCAAAGAAAATACATTCACGACGCTCCTTCCTGAAACCCCGTCACTCATCCTGCGCGACCCTCCGGGTGATGGCAGTACCTCATACCTGGAAAAAAACACCAAGGTTTGCAGAACATTCTTAGCTACTATTGACTATGAAGTGGGCGGCGGCGGCGGACTGGAACTACACCTTGGCGGCAATGTCAATATCATTGCAGGCACCCCTTTGGTGGGTATCATCAACAACGTAGGGCCGATATTTGACATCGGCGCCGAGTTTCAGGTCACGTACCAGAAAATTTCCGACTCCACCTTCCAGACCTGTACCACTATCAATCAAAAAGTAACGACCAATGAAAACGATCTGATTGTAGGTGGGTCACAAGGTGGTGACATGTACATGGGTGAGGCCATAAACATCATTTTCGGTTTCGCCGACAAGGTCACGTTCGATCCCATGGCGTGTTCGGCAGCTGTCGCTACCGTATTAAATGTAGAGCCGGGTGATTTTTCTACGACCTTTATTTACTCGGAATACTACATCAAGAAGTTCCTGATGCGCTATCTGGATGAATTGGCGGCCGACCCTGGCGCTACGCCTGCCGATGTGGCGCGGTACATCGAGTCCAAAAACAGGTGGCAAGCGATAATAGACAGAAACACGGGGCTCAAGGAAAAAGCAAAATTTGTTCGGAATATTTCCTTTGATGCCAGCACCACTTACGAGTATTCGGAGACCAGCGACACCTCGATTGTTACGTCTATCGAAGATCTCACGAAAAGTGAAGAATCACTGGAGACGCACATCGGATTTGAGTTCAACAAGTTTGGTTTCACCGGAATGCTGAAATTCATTTCTGCTACCAGTGATGGCGAAAAGAATGAAAACGGCACAGAAAAAGGTATTACGACCGGTTATATCCTCAAGGATAACGATCCTGGTGATGCATATACGATTGATGTGGCAATGGACTCCGTGTACAAAACACCGGTGTTCCGACTCAAATCCGGTCAAACTTCTTGTCCTTGGGAAGACGGTACGGCCAATCGGGAAGCGCCCAACCTGTCCTTAGATGCTGGTTCCCAATTTGTGGCAAACAACGTACCGGCCAACGAGTCGGCGGTATTCAATCTCGTACTCGGTAACCTTAGCGCCACCAATGAGGACTGGACCTACGGCTTCACCGCCATTGATGCCTTCAACCCCCACGGGGCGGCTATCAAACTGAATGGCGCTGTGTTGGACCAAAACCGTAAATTCATCATCCCTTTCGGCACGTCCATTCCAGTCACGATTACCGTTGAACGTGGACCGGTTGAATACGTGTACGACAGCCTGCAGATAGCCCTTTACTCAGAATGCGAGTATGCGCAGGACCTGGCCTTGGCACTCCCAATTGCTGAAAACCAGAAATTCTTCTCGTCGCTCTACCTCGGAGTGAACTTTGTCCGCCCATGCAGCGAGGTGGACATAAACGTACCGGAGCAGAATTGGGTTGTTTTCCCCGATCCGCTTACGGTTGGCCCGGACGATGAGCGGCGCATCACGGTCTCCGGTTACAACAAAAACGAACCACTCTTCGAACGCATCCGGGTACAGTATCGCCGCTCCGACGGCGACGGGGCCTGGATCAACATCTCACCCGTTTCCGATGTGCTTAAGGCCAACCTCGGCGACGTGTTCACGCAATTCGTCTGGGAAACAACGGGCCTGGCCGACGGCCCATACGAAATTCGAGCGGTATCCATCTGTACCGGCGATGCTGTGGACCGTCCCGGGTTTTCGCAGATCATTAAAGGCCGCATAGAACGCGAACCGCCCAGTCTGGTGGGTACTCCGCAGCCTTCCGACGGGGTGTTCCATGTCGGTGACGAAATCTCGTTCACCTTCAACAAGCATGTCAACTGCAACAAACTGATCCAGGCCGATCTGCTAAATCCCAACAATGTGGGTCTGTACGATGCGGAGACGGGAGCGTTGATAGATGCGGATATCACCTGTTTCGAGAATAAAATTATTTTAGATCCGAACTTTCAAAACGAGTTTTTTGAAAACCGCATCCTCCGCGCTGAACTGCATGACATTGAGGACTTAGTAGGCAACAAACGTCCATACCAGGAGTGGGAATTCTTTGTGGATCGCAATGAACTCGCGTGGTTGACGGACAGCCTCGGCATCACGAAGTTCGAAAATGAACCCAAGACCGGCATCGCCAACATTCACAACCGGGGCGGTTATCCCGTGCCGTTCAAAATTCTCGGTGCGCCCGACTGGGCACATATTTCACCCAATCAAGGCACCCTGGCCGCCAATGAAATCCGTCCTATCAGTTTTACATTGGATTCCACGCTTGCATTCGGTCGTTGGTCTGATTCTGTCATACTGCACACCGAAACGGGGCTAAATCCTTTCTTTATGGGCGGCGACGAACCGTTACCGCTCGGTGTGCGCGTAATTTGCCGCCCGCCTTACGGCCCGGCCAACTTCTCCCATTTTGAGAACGCGATGGGCATGGTGCTAAAGGTCAATATTGAAGGCGCATTTTCTACCGATCCGGAAGACATCGTCGCGGCATTCATTGACGACGAACTGCGTGGTCTGGCCAACGTGCAGTATTTCCCACAAATCGGCGCGTATCTGGCATATCTAAACGTATATGGAAACCCGGCCGACATGCTCAAACCCTTACGGCTTGAGGTGTGGGATGCCTCGGAATGTGAGCGGTATGGCTCGGTGGTCGAATCGTTTACCTTCCAACCCGACAACGTGATCGGAATTTTGACCAACCCACAGATCATCCATACGGGCGGTCTGTTGCTGCGGGAGGTGCCCTTTGGTTATGGCTGGAACTGGTTGTCGTTCAACCTCGCGTTTCCAGACAACAGTCTGGATGCCGCACTTGCGTCGCTTCACCATCCGGAGAACGACCTGATGAAAGGCCAGAGTGCGTTCTCGGAATATCTCGGAGGCTGGTTCGGTACATTGACCAACCTGAACAATACGAGCATGTTCATCTACCGTGCGGATGTAAACGACACTCTGCGGATGGAGGGTACTCCCATTGATCCGCTCACCACGAACATACCGTTGGTTGCCGGCTGGAACTGGGTAGGGTACGTCCCGAACTACGCATTACCCATCAACGATGCCCTGACTTCGCTTCCAGCCCAATTTGGCGACATTGCCAAAAGCCAGTACGCTTTTGCGCAATACATCAATCCGGCCTTTGGGTGGGTAGGTACGCTGAAGTATATGTCGCCACCCAACGGTTACCAGATCAAACTGGCCCAGGCCGGCACGCTGACCTACCCGCCGCCGCCAAGTCCGTTCGACGGTGACGCGGTGCAGGCGCGCGGCGAAACGGAACCCGTGCACGCGCACTGGTCGGTTGATCCCACACGGTTTGAGCACACTAGCACCCTCATCGGCATGCTGCGCTCGGACGGCGCCAACGCCACTACCAGCGACATGGAACTCGGCGCTTTCACGGGCGGCGACGTGCGCGGCACCACGCAGGCGATCTACATCGAGCCACTGGACGCGCACCTGTTTTTCCTGACCACGTACGCCAACGTGCCCGGTGAGTTGCTGCGGTTCAAGTTGTACAACGACGCCGACGGCTCCGTGCGCGACCTGTCGGAAACGATGTACTTCGCGCCCAACCAGCATCAGGGCAGCATTGAAAATCCGGTGCCGTTCGAGTGGGTAACGACAAGTGCTGAAGAGGACTTCGGCACCACGGTGGGCTTCGATGTACAACCCAATCCATTTGCCACGGAAACAACGCTTCGGTTCAATTTGCCGAAGGCGGAAGAGGTGACGCTCACAATCAGCGATGCGCAGGGCCGCGAGGTGGTGCGCCGTCCGTTGTCGGCTGTTGCCGGTCCGAATGTGGCGATCTGGAACGGCCGATCGGATACGGGTTCGTGGCTGAGCAGCGGGGTGTACACGGTTCAGTTGAAAACGAATGCCGGAAGTGTGGTGCGAAAGGTGGTGCTGCAGCGACTGCCGTAGCAGCCTGTGCTGCGGAACTCCGTTCCGCAGCACAGGCACACTGCGTTTGTTATGTTAGGAAAATCCGTCCACACTACGCGGGCTGTCGCGCGCGGATTCCTTTGTTGTGTGGACGGATTATTCCAAAATGGCAATCAATTCGGACTTGAAAGCAAAATGTCCGATTGGCAAACCGATTTGTCCGATCTGATACCGCATGCTGCAGCATTTTTGTGCCGAACAGAGTTCCTTTAGTCAAGACAGCCTACTGGTGTTTTGCCGTTGTTCCCTGAATATTATGCAGGCCCAACTACCTGAATCAAGATGTCTGCTGAATAATTTGCTCGAATATCCTGAAAACAAGAACTTTTGTAGGAACATTGCGGCTGCCGGCATGAAAAGTAAAAAGTACTTGCTCCACTACACCAATCACATCAAAATGTGATTGGTGTAGTGGAGCAATAAATCTACTTTTGGGCCACCATAACTTTCCATTTTCCAGTTTGTCGGAATAAGTGGCAAGAGTTTGAAATTTTGAATCGGTAATCCAGTCAGTAACTTGCTCCTGCTTCGTTCAAACCAGCAGGTCATAAAAAAAGATAAACTTATCTCATGAATGTAAATCTACTCCGTCAGAAGGCAAATTGCCGTTCAATCCTATCATTTTTCGCGGCTTGCTCCCTTCTTTTGTTGCCATTGATAAGCAACGCTGTTGCCCCACCAAACTGGACAATTAACCCAGCCGATTTCCAGTTTCGAATGGACATGGTCATTCGTATCAACTACGACGCCATGCCGTCAAACGACCCTGGCAACATCGTCGGCGTGTTTGTTGGCCCGGAATTGCGGGGCGTGGCTACACCGATTGACATCGGCGGGCAGATGTATTTTTTCACAACCATTTATTCCAACCAATATACCGGCGAAACGCTTCGCTTCCGGGCCTACTATGCTCCGGATGATCAGGTCTATTCCACCAACGACTCCATTACATTCACCAACTACGCGTTTGTTGGCAACATCGCCAACCCGTACTGGATCAATATTGATCCAAACTACGACTTTCCACCGGAAATACTGCCCATTCTGGCCGACACCACCTTGCAAACCATCCCGTTTGATAAAATTCCGTTGGCCGATTACCTGCTGAGTCTGGATGGCGACCCGGTGTCGTGGATGGCTATGACAGACCCAAACCTGTCCGTTACCTTCAGCGGGGATACATTATCGGTTCAGCCTGTTTCCCCGGGTTGGACCGGCACCGATACCGTGTGTATCATTGTGAAAGAAAATACACCCGGGCAATTGGCCGATACTTTCTGTGCCCTGTTCACCGTGTTGCCCGACTACGGCCCTCCGGTATGGCAAAATATTCCCTCGCAAACTATTTTCGGCGGCGGCACCTTCGCCATGTTCGACTTGGACAACTACCTGACGTACAATGGACCTTGCCGGGAATTTGAACTAATTTTCCCTTCGCCTTACACCAGCATGACTGCCCCAATTGTGCCCGTCATTGCACCCGACGGCAAGGTAACTATCCAGATTATTGACCCTTTATGGCGCGGCGCGCTGGACTTCGATTTTGTCGTTTGGGACTGCGACTATCCCACTCAGCGGCGTGACACCACGTCGGCTACATTTAGCGTGGTGGACGACAACAACCCCCATTTCACATCGCCACCAACAGTCAGTTTTCAGGAAAACGCCTGCAACGAACTCTACGACGCTCAGGCTGTTGACCCGAACGACTCTGAAGGCAGTGGGTTGACCTTCAGCATTGTCGGCGGCGCCGATCTGGGAAAATTTTCGATCAACCCGGCCAACGGTAAACTGTCCTGGAACATGTTCACGCCCGATTTTGAAAACCCCGGTGACGCGAATATGGACAACCAATACGAAGTAACCATCCGGGTAACGAATTCTATGAATCTGTTTGCCGAGATCAACCTCGTTGTCACGGTGACAAACGAGGTAACCGAGCCATTCAATCCGCAAATCAGCGGAAGCAGCGGCGCCTGTATTGCCGGCGGCACCGCCATGCTAACGGCCAGTGGAGGCGTTTCATACCTGTGGAGCACTATGGCCACAACACCTTCCATTACGATCACCAACTCCGGTACATATACCGTGACTATCACCAGCTCAGGCGGATGCACGGCAGTACTTAGCGCCACCCTGAACACGGCCCCAACGATTACCGCATCCGGCAACGTCGGTATCGTATGTATCGGTTCGCCGATTATATTGACCTCCTCGCCGGCGGGCGGTTCCGGGGTGTACACCATGTTTGCCTGGGAAGGCCCGAATAGTTACGTTTCCAATGCACAAAACCCAGCCAGTATTCTTGCATTTTTAACCGCTACCGGCACATATACGGTGACGGTAACGGACAATGCAGGCTGTACGGCTACCGCAACAACAACGATCAATGTATCGCTCAACCCGGCACCGCTCATCTCAGCCATGAACAACGGGCCGGTTTGCGTCGGCAGTACGGTTTCCCTTACGTCCAATCCTACCGGAGGATCGGGCACCTACCCCCAATACAGTTGGGTTGGGCCAAATATGTTTACATCAAATCAAAAAAATCCTGCCAATTTCGCAGCTGTCCTGGCATCGGCAGGCACGTACTCCGTGACCGTAACCGACAGCCAAGGCTGTACGGCAACGGGCACCACAACACTGGTTGTCAATGCCAATCCGGCCATCGGCGCCACCGGTAACGGCCCGTTGTGCGTGGGCGCCACGGTCATGCTCGGCTCTACCGCCATTGGCGGTTCGGGCGTGTATCCCAATTATTCCTGGGCCGGCCCAAATATGTACATGGCCAATGTTCAAAACCCGGCCACATTCCCGGCCACCCTCGTCGCCTCCGGTACCTACACCGTAACGGTTACGGACAACAGGGGTTGCTCGGCCACAAGCACCGTTTCGGTGATCATCACGGGCAAACCAACCATTACAGCTATGGCGGTAGGGCCTACCTGTTTAGGCAGCAACATAACCCTTGCCTCCACGCCGGCGGGTGGTTCAGGTATTTACCCGACTTTTTCCTGGACGGGGCCGAATATGTTTTCCGCCAATGTGGAAGACCCGGCAGCATTCCCTGGGATTTCAGCCGCTACCGGCACGTATACGGTGACCGTGACCGACAACGCTAATTGCTCTGCCACGGCATCCACAACCATTACGGTAAATACCGTTCCGACCATCACCGCCGGCAGCAACAGCCCGGTATGCCAGGGAGCAAATCTGGTTCTGAATTCGACTCCGGCGGCTGGTTCCGGCAGTTATTCCCTCTTCAAATGGGCCGGGCCGGATAACTACGTAGCCTCTATTGAAGATCCGGTGGGCGCTTCAACCACACTTGCTTCGGCAGGAACATACACCGTCACGGTCACAGACAGCAATGGCTGTACCGGTACTGCTACCACCGATGTGACCATTGTTCCGAAACCGACGGCCATTGCCGTAAACAATGGTCCGGCATGCATTGGCACGCTTGTAAATCTGACGGTAACACCATCCGGCGGCACCGGCACGTACACCGGTTTCACCTGGGCAAGCATTCCACCCGCTGCTGCTTATAGCGCCAATGTTCAAAACCCGCCGGGATTCGCGGCGACACTGGCGAAAGCCGGCACCTACCGGGTAACGGTCACGGACAATGCAGGCTGCACCGCCACCGCCTCCACGACGCTTGCCGTACAAAACAACGTGGCTCCAACAATCACAGCCGGAAGTAACAGCCCGTTGTGCCCGGGAGGCACAATCAACCTGACCAGCACACCGTCGGGTGGCAGTCCTCCCTACAATACGTTTGCATGGTCGGGGCCAAATGCCTACACAGGTAACGGGCAAAATCCCGCCGGGATTCCTGCTTCGTTGGCCTCAGCCGGCACCTATACTGTAACGGTAACCGACAACGCAAACTGCAAAAATACGGCCTCTGCTACGGTGGTGATAGACCCTCCAACCATCACCGCAGCAAACAGCGGAGGTTGTACGGATCCGAATATCACCCTGACCAGCACGCCGGCAGGCGGATCGGGAGTATACACCATGTATTCCTGGGAAGGGCCTAACACATTCACATCCGCTATGCAAAACCCAACGCCGTTCCCCAGAACAATGGCGGCTCAAGGTACTTACACGGTGACCGTGACCGACAACAACGGTTGTACAGGTACGGGAACCACGTATGTTCAGGTGGGCGACATCGTACCGCCGACCATTGATTGCCCGGGCGACAAAACACTCAATGTCAACGGCTCTTGCCAGGCTACACTGTCCGATTGGACAAGCGAGGCAACCAACCTGACCGACAATTGCACGGCTCCGGCAAGTATTGCCGTGACGCAACTACCCATTCCGACTACAGTTATCAGCGGGCACAATACCGAGCAGATCGTAACGCTTACCGCCGATGACGGCAACATGAACACTACGCCGTGTACGTTCAAAGTGACGTTAAAAGACGTATCCAAACCTGTGATCCAATGCCCCGCCGACCAGACGGTAGCAGCCGACATGAACTGCGCCGGTACAGTCGGCTCGTGGACCTTGGTGTCCAAAATGGATAATTGCCGGCCTTCGGCCAATATCACGGAAAGCCAGGACCTTATTCCCGGCACCCCGCTCAACGGCCACAACGGTACAACAACGGTTACCCTAACGGCAAATGACGGCAACGGCAATACCGAAACCTGCCAGTTTTCCGTCACGCTCAAGGACATCACCCCGCCCGTCATTCAGTGCCCGCCCAACCAGACGGTCAGCGCCGATGCCATCTGCCAGGGGCAAGTGGGTGTACGGCTTTTGGTGTCCAAAATGGACAATTGCACGCCCTCTGCGAGCATAACTGAAGCTCAAAGCCCGGCTGCCAGCACAGTAATGACCGGCCACAACGACTTCCGGACTGTGACGCTCACTGCTACAGATGCCGCCGGCAATACGGCAACCTGTCAATTAACCGTGACCTTGAAGGACGTGACACCGCCAAGCATTACCTGTCCCAACCCAACCACGGTCAGTTGCGCCAGCGATTATCCGGCGCCGAATATCAACCTGGTGACGGCTACGGACAACTGTAGCGTACCGGTCAAAACGCACGTCAACGACACGCCTCCCTACGATGTCCAGTGCCTCAACCGTTTTAAGAGAACGCGCACATATCGCGCTACCGATGCGGTGGGCAATAGTGCAACGTGTACCCAGGTCATCACGGTACATGACGGAACAGCCCCAACGTTCACCTCTGTGCCGGCCAATGTGACGGTGCAATGCAACAGCGTTCCCGCCGTGGGAACACCGGCGGCTACAGACAACTGCGCCGGCCCTGTCACCATTACGTACAACGGTCAGACGCGCATTGACGGCAGCTGTGAAGACACTTATGTCTTGATTCGCCAATGGACGGCATCGGATATTTGCAGCAATACTCGTACGGCCACACAACGGATCAATGTGATTGATACACAAAAGCCGAACTTCACTACTGCTCCGGCCAATGTAACGGTGCAGTGTAGTGCCATCCCGGCTGTGGCAACACCAACGGCCACAGACAACTGCGATGCCACGGTAACCATCACCTACAACGGCCAAACGAAGACCAATGGCACTTGTTTAAACAACTACATCCTTACACGCCGTTGGACGGCTACCGATAATTGTGGAAACACCCGCTCCGTATCGCAGCGTATCAATGTTGTGGACAACGGCAAGCCGGTGTTCACGTCCTTCCCGGGCGACCAGACCATTGAATGCAACGACCCGATACCGGGTATTGGTTCACCAATGGCCTCCGATGCCTGCGAGGGTACCGTTACGGTCACCTACCTTGGGCAGAGTTCGGCCAATACCATGTGTCCCGGACTTTATCAGCTCAAGCGTACCTGGCGGGCCACTGATGCATGCGGTAACTCAACGGCCTCCACACAAACGATCACCGTGGCAGATACCGGATCACCCGTGTTTGTAAGCGTGCCTCAACACATCACGATCAACTGCGAACAATCGCCACCGCCACTTGGCAACCCGATAGCCAGCGATGCCTGTGGCGGATATGTGCAGATCACCTTCATGGGGCAGGTACGCACCGACAGCAATTGTCTGTACAATTACTCGCTTACCCGCACCTGGCGCGCCGACGACCTCTGCGGCAACACAGCCACTGCCACACAAGTCATCAAACTTATTGACGTCACGGCGCCGGTTTTCACCAACGCTCCCGCCGATGTGACCGTCACGTGCGCTAATATTCCCGCAGTGCCGTCACCTGTTGAAGCATTCGACAACTGCGGTTCGCCAACCGTCACATATCAAGGCGAAACCCAGGGACCTGGCGATTGCCAGACGGGTTACACCCTGCAACGCACCTGGCTGGCAACCGATCAGTGTGGAAACGTGAAGACGCACACACAGACGATTACCGTGCAAGGAAGCAATTTCGGGCCGAAAACACCACCTTCTTTTGTCAGCCGTCCACCATCCATCGTCAGCCTGCAACCCAACCCTACTACCGACCGGGTTTCGATTGGTTTGTCCGACTTTGCGGGTGAACCCGTGACAATCACGATTGTCGGCGAACTGGGGCAATTGGTTTGGGAACGATACATTCCAACAGTGGAAGACTTGTCGCTGTCTGTCAGCCTGCGCGAAGCAGGTGCATCCAAAGGGATTTATACCGTGCGTATTTCGAACAAGAGCGGCATGGCAATACAGCGACTCGTGCTGGTAGAGTAAAATAATTGGAGCGGAACGTTTAGGTTTGCCCGAAATGCAAATGGGTGTCTTAAATCAATTTCCTCCAATGCGTGTCTTGTTGTCAACACTAATGATCCTGATCGGCCTCTTTCTGGATGCCGTGCGGGCCTCAACAGGAAAAGATAGTGTGCAGGTAGGTGCGGAGAGAACCGCTACCTACCTGCCTTTTTTAGCGGACAAGCAGGTAGCACTTGTGGTCAACCACTCGTCAACGGTGGGCAACAAACATCTGGTGGATACGCTGGCAGCGATGGGGGTTTGTATCCTGCGCATTTTCGCACCGGAACACGGATTTCGTGGCGAAGCGCCCGACGGCGAGCAGGTTCGCGACGGCACCGATGCCCCGACCGGAGCCCCAATAGTTTCGCTTTACGGGAACAAAAGACGCCCGGACGAGGCTGATTTTGCAGGCGTGGATGTGGTCGTGTTCGACATTCAGGATGTGGGCACGCGCTTTTATACCTACATTTCCACGTTGTTCTATGTGCTGGAAGGTTGTGCGGAATACCACGTGCCCATCATCGTCCTCGACCGGCCCAACCCAAACGGCCACTATGTGGATGGGCCGGTGCTGGACACACGGCTGCGATCTTTTGTAGGCGTTGCGCCGCTGCCGATTGTACATGGATGTACCGTCGGTGAACTGGCAAGGTTGTTTGTAGGGGAGTATTGGACCGGCCCGATTCGCCCGGACCTGACGGTTGTTCCATGCGAAAACTATACCCACCAGACCATGTATGTCCCGCCTGTACCGCCCAGCCCCAACCTGCCCAACCTGCGCGCTATCCTGCATTACCCGTCGCTTTGTTTTTTCGAAGGCACAGCTGCAAGTATTGGTCGCGGTACAGAATGGCCGTTTCAGGTGGTGGGCCACCCAGCCTTCCAGGGCCCATGTGCGACAGTATTTTCCCCAATGCGCAATGCGGCTTCCAAGTACCCGCCGCTCGAAGGACAACTTTGCTGCGGTTACGACTACCGCTACACATCCGTGGACAGTTTGTTTCGCCAGGCCCGCATAGACCTCACTCCACTGCTGGATTTTTACTGCGAATTCCCGGACAAGGAAAATTTTTTCTTGAAAAACCGCTACTTCGAGCGCCTTTCAGGTACTTCTTCCTTGCGAAAACAGGTTGAAGACGGCAACTTTGAGTCCGACATCCGGGCTACCTGGGAAGCCGACTTGTGGGCGTTCAAGGAAATTCGCCGCAAGTATTTGTTGTACCCGGAATGATTTTTCACCATAAACCTGTAACCCATGACCCACCTCGACATTGGTACATTAGGCGAAACCATCGCCGTCAACTACCTCGAAGAAAAAGGCTACCGCATCGTTCGCCAAAATTTTCGCGCCGGCAAGGGCGAAATTGACCTCATCGCCTGGTCGCCCGAAGGCTGCCTTGTTTTTGCAGAAGTGAAAACCCGTTCACTCGACGCGTTCGGAGGCCCGGAAGAAGCCGTAGACCGCAAAAAACAAGACATGATCGCCCGTACCGCCGGCTCCTTCATGGCGCAAATCGGTCATGAGGGCGAGATTCGTTTCGACATTATTTCCATACTCCTGGCCCGGGGAGTGTTGAAAAGTATCCGACACGCAGAGGATGCGTTTTTTTGAACTGTGTTCCACGCATTGTTTGCCAAACAGATGTACAGTTTCCTGCTCAGGTGCTGATCCGGTCCAGCACCCTACTCTTCCCGTTTGGGCAATGTCTGTTGCCCGTTCAGCGACAAAATGTTGTTTAGCCGCTTTTGCCCGGCGCACTTTTGAGCATCTCAAGCTATGTTGCCGGCGGGAGAGCATTGATTTTATACTTTCCGGGCGATTAGTGACGGAACAACTTTTGACTGGTCAAAACACCCGATTGGATTTGACAACCATTTCGCTACCTCAACTTTTCATTTTTCACGCAAACAAACGTAATCATGTCTTACAAGCATCTCATTGCCATTGCCTTTTCTGTTACAGTTATTTTTTCCGCACAGGCTCAAAAAATGTTCACCCGAAATGCCACGGTACTGTTCGACGCCACTGCCGCCAACTCACCCGAAACCGTCAAGGCCATCAACAAATCCGGCACCTGTGTACTGGACAAAAGTACCGGCGCGGTTGAAATGGCCGTGCTGATCAAAGGTTTTGTGTTTGAACGCGCTCTGATGCAGGAGCACTTCAACGAAAACTACATGGAAAGCGACAAGTATTCCAAGGCGAACTTTGTGGGCAAGTTGGAAAATCCTGCTGCTTTGGACACCGGCAAGGATGGCACCTACAAAGTCAATACGACCGGCACGCTCACCATACACGGCGTATCGAAAACGGTCACCGTGCCCGTTACCTTCGCAGTTAAAAGCGGCAACGTGAGCGCTACCGTGAATTTTTCCGTGGCATCTGCCGACTACGACATCGCCATCCCGTCCATGGTAGCCGACAAAGTGGGCAAGTCGGTGAACATCTCCATTACGGCCGGCCTGGAGCCGCTGAAATCGTCGAAGTAGCCTGGGGACCGCCCGAAAAAGCACTTTTCACCGCGGAGGGGCAGAGACGCAGAGCGTAACAAATTGATTATCAAAAAAAATCTGTGTCTCTGTGCCTCTGCGGCAAAATCACATTTTTGCTCAACCGGCAATCGAAACTCCAACCAGTTTTCCGATTCCAAACGTAATAGCAGCAGCCATCAAACCAAAAATGACCTGCCGGCCACCGGAAAACCAGATACTTTTCCCGGTGAACAACGTGATAGCAGAGCCAATGATAAACAAGCCAAGCGTACTGAATCCGACACTCAATAAAATGGCCACAGAACCGCCGCCCCAGAAAAACGGCGCCAGTGGAATGATCGCTCCGATAGCAAACAAGATAAATGACGTGATCGCCGCTTCCCAAGCCGAACTTTTCAACTCCTCGGGGTTGATGCCAAGTTCTTCTTTGATCAACAGGGCGTGGGCGTCGTCTTTGTTGGACATGGCTTTCTGCGCCATATCGTGCGCTTGCGCCTCCGGGATTCCTTTGGCAATGTAGATGAGCGCGATTTCCCGCACTTCACCCTCCGGATTGGCGATAATTTCGTCCATTTCCAAAGCCATTTGGCGTTCGTAGAGTTCCTGCGAACTTTTCACCGAAATCCACTCACCCAGGGCCATGGACAGCGCACCGGCCAGCAGGCCGGCCGAACCCGCGAGCAGTATTTCACTTTGACCGCTGGTGGCGCCCGCCACCCCCATAACAAGGCTGAGGTTGGACACCAGGCCGTCGTTGGCGCCGAGCACGGCTGCCCGCAACGCGTTTCCGCCAACCGTTTTGTGTCGGCCTTCAATGCGGGACAATTCTTCGCCACTGACCTTGTGTTTGTTGCTCAGCAGCGATTGCAGGATTTTCACGTGGTTGCCTTCCTCCCCGGTCACCGGGATTTTGCCGGCTTCTTTTTGCCGGACAATCGCCTGGGCGATGCTTTTTTCGGTGTCCATCATCACACCGATGATGTAGTCGTAGCCGAATATTTTCCCGATGCGGTTGAGTACCCGAGCACGCCACGAGGGCTGTGGCAGCACAAACGGAGTGCCTTCCAGCTGCAATCGTTCCAACATTTTTGCCGCGTGGCCGTGTTCGATTTCAGCGAGGCTCCGAAAGATACCTGCAATGCCGGGGTCCTTTTCGGCCCCGGCAATTTTTTCGTAGAGAAAGGCAGCATCCACTTCGGTCTGGACGCTGGCAGAAAAGTTTTTTACCGGCTGGGTTGACATGTTTTATCTTTTTTAGTCGTCGTCTTTTTCCTCCGTTTCCGCTTGTCCGTTTTCGGCAGCGGCAGCCGTCGCACCGTTCCTGATTTCGGTGTGCCGGATTTCACCGCCGGAAGTGCCGACGCGTTGGGCATACACCATGGAGCCGAGGGCGGCCACGAATGTGAGTGTGTATAGCATGGGCGCTACTTTTCTCGATTTGAAATCGGCAAAAAAAGTGGCTAAGGATAACACGCCCAACGCACCAACCATCCAAAGAAAAATATTGGCCATGTCTTCATGCGCCTCTATCAGATTTTCTGTGACACCCGGAAGGCTCTCCACAACCTCCTCGGCTCCTTCGCCGGTGAGATACGCCGGGATCGCCAGGATGCCCGAAAGTACAAACAAACCCAACGCTGTTCTTTTCAGCGTATCGTTTTTCAGAAAAAAACCACCGGCTAAAATCAGCAATCCGAAAAGCGTGCCCAAGATGGGTAAGTGGTTGAACAGTAAATGCAAATGAGCCTGATTCATGGTGTGTGTTTTTTAAATGTGATTGAATTACGCTGCAATGATTTTGATAAACCGATCACTGTTTGTCATGGAGACACGGCAGCGTTTAGGCGGTGCGGAATCGTAGGTATTGCCACAGGTAGGGCACACATAGTACAGCGCTGACAGGGTTTTGACCTGATTATTTTGCAAGGCTACAAGTGCTTTTTCATAAAGCGGCTTGTGCCGTTGCTCCGTTCTGTACGCGTAGTTTAGGCTGGTGAGTGCGAGTTGGTTATCGGCTTCATTCGCGGCTGTTAGAAAATCCGGATACATCGTCGTGATTTCGTAGGTTTCACCTGTAATAGCATCAGTTAGATTTTCCTGGGTTGTCCTGACAGTGTATTGCGGTTTGACTTCAGGAACTACTTCGCCCATATCTTCAAGCACGGCTTTGTGGTTAGCCGCGTGGATTTTTTCCGAAGCAGAAGTAGCCTTAAACAGCAGGGCAATTTGTGCAAACCCTTCATCCTGTGCCTTTTTTGCGTAGGCAGCATATTTGGCGCTTGCGGTGGTTTCACCGGTGTAGGCTGCCGCGAGGTTGCTGACTGTCGCTGTTATTGCCGCAGCAGGAGCACCTAAGCCGACTTTTTGTTCATTGCCTTTCGTTTCACCGGCTTCGTCATCGTCTTCTTTTTCAGTTTTTACAGCCGGTGCAGCGGTATCTGGCTGTGTAGTTTCGGGGGGCTGGAGTGCGGCATTTGTCTCCGGATTGGAGCCGCAGGCAGACAGGAGCATCCAAATGGCCAATGCGAAGATGGCGGATAAAAAAATGTTCTTTTTCATTGTCTTGTCTTTTTTAGTGAACTCGTATTTGACAAGACAAAGGTGGCCGGGCGCGTCTTAAAGACTCCTTGAAGGATTCTAAAGATTGGCTTAAAAAATTTAGGTAAAATGAAGGACAAACGTAGTGCCTTCCCCTTCCCGGCTGTTGACGGACAAACGAATGCCCAGCACGTCGGCCGTTTTTTTAGCAATAGACAAGCCGAGACCTGAGCCTGGAATAGTGGCATTGCGCGAATCATCCGCCCGGTAAAAGCGATCGAAGATGTACGGCAACTGGGCTTCCAGGATGCCCGGACCATTGTCGCAAATCGTCAGGAAAGAATCATCGGGACACCAGGTGCAGTCAATATGCCCACCCGCATTGCCGTATTTAATGGCGTTGCCGATGAGGTTGTCGAGTACGATACTCAGCATGGCTGCGTCGGTAGTGACGGTTGCTGCGCGCGGGATTTGTACCCGCAACTCCATGTTTTTTTTCTGCAAACGTGGCTGCCACTCCTCTGCACGGGCGTTAAAGAGCGCTGGAAGATCAACCGGGATTCGGCTGACTGGAATGTGGCCACTTTCAAGCCGCGCCAATTGCAACAATTGGTCGAGCATGGCATTCAGCCGATCCACTTCACCGATGACACGTTTGATTTTCTCGTCATACTGCATCGGTTCGCGTTGTTTACGCAACAACACCTCCAGGGTGCCGCGGATGGCCGTCAGGGGTGTCCGAATTTCGTGGGAGGCATCGGATGTGAATTGCTTCTCGCGCTGCAAACCACTTTCAACCCGCTGCAACAATTCGTTGATGGTAGCTGCCAACAGATAAATTTCGTCTTTGTTTTCCGGTAGCGACAGCCGGGTATTGATATTGGCCTCACTGATACCCGATGCAGTTTGTATCAGTTTTTTTACTGGAGCTATACCCCTCGAGGCAGCGATAGATGTGGCTAAAAACAACACGAACAGAAGCAGTGGGAAAGCAATCCACAAGGTATTGCGCAGGTTATGCAGCACAATGGCCGACTCTTCCTGAGAGATGCCCACCGTCAGGTGCCCGATGATGTCGTTGCGTTCGTTGAGGACAGGGAACTGCCCTTGCCGAATGCGCTGGTCGCCAATACGGCTGTTATAAAATGCTTCCTTGGACAGGTTGGGGTCGAAGAGCAAAATGTCATTCTGCAAATTAGAGGAGCGGAAACGCAGTTTTCCCTGGCGATTCACCACCTGAAGGAAAACGGGATTAACCTCAATCTGGAGGTGTTCTTTTTCCTCCCATTCAGGCATTCGTTCGATGATGATGGAATCGTCAGCCCAGCGCAAATTGTTCAATACCTCTTCCTTTTCTTGTTGGATATCATCATCCAAATGGTTGTAAGCCGAATAATAAACGACGCCATATACCACGAGGAATACCACACCGATCGTGACGGCTGCTGCCGAGGCTGTGAACAGCGCGATCCGGTTTCTGAAGTCGAGTTTCATGCGTCGTCGTTGATTCGGTAACCGATTCCGCGCAAGGTTTGGATAAAAGAAGCCTGGCCTGCGGTATCCAGTTTTTTGCGCAATGCATTGATGTATACGTCAATCACCGATGTGTCGTGGTCAAAGTTTATGTCCCACACTTTTTCGATGATGCGGGTGCGGCGGCAGGCTTTGCCCTTGTTTCGGAGCAACAGTTCCAGCAGGGCAAATTCTTTCGGGGTGAGTTCCACGGGATTGCCGGCTTTGGACACCCGGTGTGTGGCCACGTCCAGTTCGATATCGGCATACCTGAAAATGTTTTGTTCGCCAGTACTACGCCGCAGCAAGACCCGCATCCGGGCCAGCAGTTCTTCAAAAGCAAAGGGTTTGCGCAGGTAATCGTTGGCGCCCGTTTCCAGACCAAACACCACGTCGTCCACAGTGTCTTTGGCGGTCAGGAAAATCACGGGCACGCTGGTATTTTCCTTGCGTATAGCCCTGCAAATCTCGATTCCGCTTGCTCCCGGAAGCATCCAGTCGAGCAGAATCAGGTCGTACTCGCTCAGGTTGTCGAGCGCCAAGCGTGCTCCTTCCCTGCCATTGTGGGCCACGTCCACGGCAAAACCTTCCTCTTCGAGGCCTTCGGCAATGAAGTTGGCTATCGCCGTTTCATCTTCGACTAATAAGACGCGCATGGTGTGCTGAATTTGGTTGCAAATTGCATGTTTTCTGCAAATGTGGCCAACCTGAACTTAATGGCCGATTAGGGCTTTCTTAAAAATTGCTTAACTTCATAGCATGTGTCCCGGAACTCCGTTCCGGGTAAAGAAATCAAAAAATAACCACGATCAGAACACCCGGAACGGAGTTCCGGGGCACATGTATTTGCCCAAACTCCCGATTTTCCCGTTTGAGCATGCCTTTCCTTCCTGCTCAGCGACAAAGAATTGCCCACCCATGTAGGCCCGACCCACCTTTGAGCCATGCAAACGGCGTATCCGGCCGGGCAAAGTTTGCTTTCCTGTTTTTTTGTTCAACTATAACTTTTCAAGCCATGCGATCAGCAATATTCTTTACTGCTCTTTTCCTTTTTGCCGGTTTCTCATCCAACGCCAGGAACCACGAGGCCATCCCAACCACCGATGCCATTTGCCTTGCCTGCGATCTTCCGGGCGGATTGACCGTCACCAACATCACCGACTCCTCCGCCACCCTGACGTGGAATACGGTAGCGGGCGCCACTAAGTACAACGTCGAGATCGAGGATGAACAAAACAACCCAAGTACGTTTCACATCGAAACTACTGTGAGCGGCACATCGTACAATGTAACCGGCCTGAAGGCAGACGTGAAGTACAAATTCAAAGTGCGGTCGAAATGCGATGGCGACAAAAGCGACTGGTCTGAATGGATGTTTTTTGCCGGCGGCAATACAGGCGGTAACGGCAGCGGCGCCTGCGCAATTCCTTCCGGCCTTTCGGCAGTCGTGAGCGGCACTTACCTTACCCTGTCGTGGACTGCTGTTGCAGGCGCCACAAAATACACCATCGAAGTGGAAGATGAACAAAATAATCCGAGTACGTTTCAACTCAAAGACTCTTCGATAACCAATTCGTACACACTTACCGGTCTGAAAATCGGCGTATTGTACAAATTCAAAGTACGCTCGCATTGCGCAAGCGGCCAAAGCGATTGGTCGGCATGGTTGTTTTTCAACGGAACCACCGGTGGCAGCAACAACGGTGGCAATTCGTCCGGCAATTGCACGACCCCGAAAAACGCCATGGTCTCAAATATCGCCACCACTTCGGCCTTGTTTACCTGGGACAGCGTGCCCGGGGTTGGATCCTACCTCCTCGAAATCGAGCGCAACTCGCCCAGCAACTCCCCCTGGAAAATCACGCAGTTGGTTTCCACGAATTCGTTTGCACTTTCCGGCCTCGACGCTAACCGTCGCTACAAGTTCAAAGTACGCGCCAACTGTGCAGGTGGCGGGCATAGCGATTGGTCCAAGTGGATCAAGTTTCAAACGGCCGTCAACTTCACGAGCATCAATACCAAACTGACCCAGGTATCTTTTCGCAGCGCCGACATTAAAGAAGAAATATCGGTGTTCGATGCGCAATTGGGGCCCAACCCTGCACAAACTATGAGCACAGTACGCCTGTCCGGTTTGGGCGCCGAGCCTGTGGTGCTGCGCCTGCTTGATCTTTCGGGACGCGTGGTGCGCGAGCAACGCAGCCAACCGGAGTCCGACAATCTCGACATCCGGCTGGGCCTTGAAAACATGCCAGACGGACTTTACCTCCTGCACGTGAGCAGTGGTCGGCATACCAAGACGCTGAAACTGGTTGTGAGCCGATAATTTTCACTGTTAAGACGCGGAGATGAGGCTGTCTCATAAGTATAGGTTTGACAGGAATGAAATTTTCCAGACAGGATTCACAAGATTTACAAGATAAATGAGGCGGCCTCGCCGCCGAAAATCCTGTAAATCTTGTGAATCCTGTCAAAAAACAGATAGCCTGTCAACGACACTCAACTGTGCGGACTTATGAGACAGCCTCGTCTCTGCGTCTCTGCGGTGCATTTATTTTATCGCCCCGGAAATCTTGCAAGCCACTGTCCAAAACCCACAATCACCAACAGCAACACCGGCATTCGCCCTACCTTCGGCCCGTCAAATCCGGTTTGTTATGAAAATAAACACACTTACGCTACTTGCCTTCCTGTGCGCCGTTCCGGCTTTTTCCCAAAACACCAACGTTGTATTTCGTTCTAAAATGACCTTCCCCGGCCAATCGGTGGCCAATGTATGGGGTTATGCCACAAACGAAAGTGAGTACGCACTCATTGGCGGATCCAAAGGGTTAATCATTGCCGATATTACCAACCCCGCCGCGCCCGTGCAGATTGTCCAGATACCCGGCCCGAACAGCCTCTGGAAAGAAATCCGCACGTACCAGCACTATGTTTACGTAGTGACCGAAGGTGGAGGCGGCGTACAGATTGTTGACCTCAGCAAATTGCCGGCGGCAAACCTCGATTACCACTCGTACACCGGAGACGGAGCCATTCAGGGGCAATTGGGAAAAATCCACGCCCTGCATATTGACGAAACGAAAGGTTTCCTGTACGCCTACGGCGGCAACCTGTTCAACGGAGGCGCCAAAGTGTTCGACCTGAAAAACGATCCGTACAACCCGACGTACGTCGGCAAGTTTGACCAACTCGGATACATCCACGACGGCTATGTGGACAACGATACGCTCTACTCCGGACACATCAATCAGGGCCGGTTTGCCATCGTGGACATGACCGACAAAAGCAACCCGCAACTGCTCGCGACCCAAAATACGCCCAATAATTTCACCCACAACACCTGGCTGACCGACGACCGGAAAACCTTGCTCACCACCGACGAAACTCCCAACTCGTTTCTTGCCGCTTACGATATATCCAACCCCGATAACATCCGGCTCCTGGACAAAATCCAGAGCAATCCGGGCTCCAATTCCGCCGTACACAACACGGAAATAATGGGCAACTACGCCGTCACGGCGTGGTACAAAGACGGTTTCACAATCATGGACATCAGCCGCCCCGACAACCTCGTGCAGGTGGGCAATTACGATACCTACCCCAGTAGTTCCGGCAGCGGGTTTGAAGGGTGCTGGGGCGCATACCCGTATTTTCCTTCCGGAAACATCATCGCGTCCACCATGTCGGCACCGGGAAATATCGGCGAGTTGTGGATACTGACCCCCACCTACGTCCGCGCTTGCTACCTCGAAGGTACCATTATCAACGGCCTCACCGGAAACCCGCTGAGCGGCGTGACGATTTCGGTCGTGGGCGGCGAACAGACCAGTACGCTAGCCAACGGCACATTCAAAATGGGTCAGGAACGAACGGGATATTTCACGGTGCTGGTCAGCCGGACAGGATATCAGTCTCAGGAGTACACCGTCTATTTCCAGCGCGGTGATGTGCGCATGCTGAACATCGCGTTGTACCCGACCGGTGGTCTCGTCGTGGACGGGCAGGTGGTGCGCGAATCCGACGGCACACCGGTACCCAATGCCACGGTGGCGTTTTTTTCCGCCAGCAGTGCGTACCAGACCACCACGGATGCCGACGGGGCATTCCTGCTTGCAGACTTGCCGCCCGGCCTGTACGACATCGGGGCCGCAGCCGAGGGGTATGGCCAAACCATGCAATTCTCGCAAAAAATAACCGCCGACAAGACCATCACGCTGGCGCTTTCGTCCGATCTAAAATCGGTGCACGGTGGACTCAATGAGGCTGCAAGGCGCTCGGGAACCGACAAGAGCAACAACCTGGCCGTGTGGCCCAACCCGTTCACCGATGCCTGCCGCCTGGAAATACCTTCTGGAACAGGTACACGCAGGATCGAAGTCGTGGATATTTCCGGCAGGCTGATCGAACAATTTGACGTTACGGAAGAAGCCCAAATCCTGCGGTTGGGGGAGAGATGGACGCAGGGCGGGTATTTGTTGCGAATCCGGGAAGATACCCCCATGCACCGCAATCAAATTATGTTGATAAAAATGTGATCGCCCCCATGCAAATCGGACTCTTCGGTTACGGCAAAATGGGCCACACCATCGAAACCATCGCGCAGGAACATGGCCACACAATCGCCTGGCGGATCAGCCGCGAAAACCGCCACACCCTGACACCCGAACTGCTTCGCCAGGCCGATGTGGCTATCGAATTTACCCGCCCCGATGCCGCCTACGAAAACGTCATGACCTGCCTCGAAGCGGGCGTACCGGTGGTGTGCGGCACTACCGGCTGGCTGGAACAATTGGCCGACGCCGAGGCTTGGTGTTCGCAGCACAAAGGTGCCCTACTTTGGGCTTCCAATTTCAGCGTGGGCGTCAACCTGTTTTTTGCCCTCAACCGCCACCTGGCGCAGCTCATGGATGCCCGTCCCGAGTACCGCCCCGACATCACCGAAATCCACCACATCCACAAATTGGATGCGCCCAGCGGAACCGCCCGTACCCTGGCGCAGGATATTCTGGCACTGCTCCAACGGCTCGACAACTGGCGCCTCTTCCCCACCCCACCCGGCCCCACCGACCTGCCAATCACCGCCATCCGCGAAGGCGAAGTGCCCGGCACGCACACCGTGCGATGGAGCAGTCCGGTGGACGAAATCGTCCTTGAGCATCGCGCGCACGCGCGCACGGGCTTCGCAGCAGGTGCGGTGCTGGCGGCGGAGTGGCTCGTGGGAAAAACCGGGGTATACCGGATGGAGGATGTGTTGGGGATTTAGGAGGTGATGCCCGCGAAGTGCCTATTTCCAGCCACGAAAACCTGGCAGAGGAGCTACTGTTCGGCTTGTTTCAGGCCACGTTCTTTTACTTTCGGCTGAGTCAATTTTGTTTTTACTTTTGTTGCGAGAAAAATTCTTGCCACGAACGAAAATGACGATCCTTAATATTTTAAATCAAAATTTGTAATGAAGAACAAAGGCCTACATTTTTTATTTCTTTTTATTTCAATTGCCATTGTAAATTCCGGTGTTGCACAAAGTGCAGATACCGCCGGCCTCAACGTTTTGTTGTACCAAACACTTTTGCCGGTGAATAAGAAACCAACACGGATAGTTACAGACTACTTCGAGAAAAACGCAGAAGTAGTAGACGCTTCGGGCATATTGGTTTACGGACGAAACGCCATTGTCAACTGGTTCAAACTTCAAAAAGAAGCCTGTCCAGGCTATCAGGCCGACACCTTTAAGCGCCTTTGGAAGCACACCCGTTATTTAGACCCCGCACTCCGGGTGAAAATCATTCATTCTACAGTAAAAGTAAACGGACAGGATATTTTCGCCACCTGCACGTATTTCTCCCGTCGGATTGAGGGCAAATGGTATGTAGAAGCCTGTACCGTGGTGCAAGCGCAAGGCCCGCCGAAGTAAAATTTGCCAACAATTTTTTTCGATACGGTACCTTCGCGACCCCTAATCATTCTTTTAAATCAATCGGATAATCTTCCATGCTCACGGACATCGAAATCGCTCAACAAGCAACCCCGAAACGCATCATTCCCCTTGCCGCAGAAATACTCGGAATCCCCGACGAAGCCCTTGAGCCTTATGGGCACTACAAGGCCAAAATCGCGCTCGATTATCTCGATAAATTGCCCAAGCGCCCCGGCAGCAAACTCATCCTCGTTACCGCTGTAAGCCCCACGCCTGCCGGCGAAGGCAAAACCACCACCACAGTCGGCCTCGGCGACGCGCTGAGCCGGATCGGCAAAAAAACGATCATCTGCCTGCGCGAACCGAGTCTTGGCCCCGTGTTCGGCATGAAAGGCGGCGCTGCCGGCGGCGGCTACTCCCAGGTGATCCCGATGGAGGACATCAACCTGCACTTCACCGGCGACTTTAGCGCTATCGCCTTGGCCAACAACCTCCTGGCCGCCCTGCTTGACAACCACATCCATCAGGGCAATGCGCTCGGCATTGACGTACGCCGCGTGACCTGGAAACGCGTCGTGGACATGAACGACCGTGCTCTGCGTGAAGTCGTCATTTCTCTCGGCGGCCACGCCAATGGCTACCCTCGTCAGGACGGTTTCGACATCGTGGTAGCCTCCGAGGTCATGGCCATTTTCTGCCTCGCTACCTCGCTGGCCGATCTGAAAGAACGCCTCGGGAACATTGTGGTCGGGTACACCGCCGACCGCCGTCCCGTGCTGGCCCGCGACCTGAACGCCCACGGCGCCATGACGGTGTTGTTGAAAGACGCCATCAAACCCAACCTCGTGCAGACGCTGGAACACACACCCGCGTTCATCCACGGCGGGCCGTTTGCCAACATTGCCCACGGCTGCAACTCCGTCACCGCTACACAAAGCGCCCTGAAACTGGCCGACTTTGTGGTCACGGAAGCGGGTTTTGGCGCCGACCTCGGCGCCGAAAAATTTATAGACATCAAATGCCGCAAAGCCGGCTTGCGCCCCGATGCCGTCGTACTGGTGGCCACCTTGCGGGCACTGAAATACCACGGCGGCGCCGACCTGAAGGCACTCAACCAAGAAAACCTCGAAGCCCTCGAAAAAGGTATTGTCAACATCGAGCGGCATGTGCGGAACATCCGCGAAAACTTTGGCTTGCCCTGCGTCGTGGGGATCAACCACTTCACGTTCGACACCGCAGCGGAGATCAAACTGTTGCAAGACAAAATGGCGCCGCACGGCGTGCCGGTAGTCGTGTCGCGCCACTGGGCCGAAGGTGGAAAAGGCGCTGAAGACCTCGCACGCACTGTGGTGGAAACGATCGAAAAAACGGAAAACAACTTCCGCTTCCTGTATGAAGACAGCATGCCACTTTGGGATAAAATGAAGACCGTGGCCACCAAAATCTACGGCGCCGCCGATATCAGCGCCGATGGCGCTGTGAAAAGCCAGATCAAAAAACTGGAAGAAAGCGGCTACGGACACTACCCGGTTTGTGTGGCCAAAACACAATATTCATTTTCGACCGACCCGAAAAAACTCGGCGCTCCGAGCGGACACATCGTCAACATCCGCGAGGTGCGGCTGTCGGCGGGAGCGGAATTTGTCGTCATGGTTTGCGGCGACATTATGACCATGCCCGGACTGCCCAAGGTACCCTCGGCGGAAAAAATTGACGTGGACGAGAACGGGAAGGTAGTTGGATTGTTCTGATTCATGCGAGCCACTTAACAAGGCAGGTAAGTTATCTTTGCGCCCCAATTTTAACAATCAACACGATGAGTATCGAAAACGTACATACCGGGGAAACCGAATCCCTGAATTTTCTGGAGGAAATAATAGAGGCTGATTTGCAGGCAGGCAGGCACAAGACAGTGCAAACCCGCTTCCCGCCCGAACCCAACGGCTACCTTCACATTGGCCATGCGAAAAGCATTTGCCTGAACTTCGGGCTTGCTCAAAAATACGGCGGCAAGTGCAACCTCCGCTACGACGACACCAACCCCACCAAGGAGGAACAGGAGTACGTAGACAGCATCCTCGCCGACGTTCGCTGGCTGGGTTTCGAGCCGGCCAGGGTGCTGTACGCCTCCGATTATTTCCAGCAATTGTACGAGTGGGCCGTCGTGCTCATCCAGAAAGGACTGGCTTACGTGGATTTTTCCTCCCCGGAAGAAATTGCCTCACAAAAAGGGTCACCTACCGCACCGGGCACACCAAACCAGTACCGCGACACCTCGCCGGCGGAAAACCTCGCCCAGTTCGAGCGCATGAAAACCGGACAGTACCCCGACGGCCATTGCGTGTTGCGTGCCAAAATTGACCTGGCATCGCCCAACATGCACCTGCGCGACCCCTACCTGTACCGCATCAAACACGCCCACCACCACCGCACGGGCGACACCTGGAGCATCTACCCCATGTACGACTGGGCGCACGGCCAGTCCGACAGCATCGAACAAATCACACATTCCGTTTGCACGCTGGAGTTTATTCCTCACCGGGCTTTGTACGACTGGTGTATCGAGCAGTTGGGTATTTTCCCTTCCAAACAATTTGAATTTGCGCGGCTCAACCTGAACTACACCGTGATGAGCAAACGCAAACTGCTCCAGTTGGTGAACGAAGGGTATGTAGGGGGCTGGGATGATCCGCGTATGCCCACGATCAGCGCCATGCGCCGCCGCGGCTACACGTCCGAAAGCATCCGGGAGTTTGCCAAACGCGTGGGTGTGGCCAAACGGGAAAATATCATTGACGTGGGCCTCCTGGAATTTTGCATCCGGGAAGACCTGAACAAACGCGCCCTGCGCCGTTTCGCGGTGCTCAAGCCGCTGAAAGTGGTCATCACCAACTACCCCGATGGACAAGTAGACTGGCTGGAAACCGAGAACAACCCCGAGGCCCCGGAAACCGGAAACCGCAGTCTGGCGTTCTCCCGCGAGCTCTTCATTGAGCACGATGATTTTATGGAAAATCCGCCGCCCAAGTACTTCCGCCTGTACCCCGGTGGCATGGTGCGACTCAAGTCGGCCTACATCATCGAATGCACCGGAGTAGAAAAAGACGCCGCCGGAAATGTCACGGAAATTCACTGCCGCTACATCCCGGAAAGCCGTTCCGGACAGGATACGAGCGGCCTCAAAGTAAAAGGGGTAATACACTGGTTGTCGGCAGCGCACGCGCACCCGGTAGAGGTTCGTTTGTACGACCGGCTTTTTCAGGAGGAAGACCCGGCTTCGGAAGAGGATTTCAAAAAGTCCATCAATCCGGGCTCGCTGGAGGTGGTCGAACACGCCCTGGTAGAGCCGGCGCTTCTGGACACGCATCCGGGCGAACACTTTCAGTTCACCCGGCTCGGTTACTTTTGTACCGACCCCGATTCTGCGCCCGGAAAACCGGTATTCAACCGCACCGTGACGCTCAAGGATACCTGGGCGAAAGAAGTAAAAAAACAAGGTTAATTACCTTCCATTCACCATCAATCAACTACCGTCTACCGCCACGGATTTGCCAAATATTGCCAATGCGGCACATATTGAGCGGGTTCGTGCGTCGTCAGACGGCAATGGCCATATCTTTGGGATTCTATTTTTCAACTAAACAAGTTCTACACATGAAACTGCTATTCAAATCCCTCCCGCTTCTCGCCCTGTTGCTGACCGGGATGCTGCAAGCCCAAACCCCCTTCTGGACCGAAACTTTTACCACGGGTATACCGGCCGGATGGACCAATGTGGACACCTCCGGTCAGGGCTTTACCTGGCAATGGTGTTCGGCTCCCAACCCGACACCGCCCTGCGCCCCTGTCTTTGGCGGCCAACAACCGTTTGCTGCCACTACTGCTGCAACCGGCTTTGTACACGTTGATTCCGATGGCGGCCTCGCTGCCCCACTACCCAAAAACCACGTCAGTCGCCTGACCACTTCCGCGCTTAACTGTACCGGCAAAAGCGTTGTGTGGCTGCAATTCCAAAACCACATCGGCACGTTCGAACAGCCTCTCGCTGCAAACGCCATTGTACGTGTCAGCACCAACCTGAGCAACTGGACGACTTTTATCCCGTTCCCGACCTTTACCGGCACGAACTTTTTTTCGCCCAATCCATACTTTGTTGCACTGGATATTTCGTCGGTTGCAGCCAACCAGGCCACCGTTTATATCCAGTGGCAGTGGATTGCAAACTACGAATATATGTGGGACCTGGACGATGTTGCGTTGTACGAGTCGAACCCGGGAGCCAAAAACGATATCGCTCTTGGCGACTATTTCTACGCACCGTCCAGCCTGGCACAACCGGTATCCCAAATTGCGACCGATACGTTTGAATTTGGCGCCAACCTGTCCAATCTGGGTGCAAATCCCCAGAAAAACGTCATCCTGCGCGGAGCAGTAACGACAGATGCAAACGTTGAACTCTGGGCAGACAGCCTTGTGATTCCAACGTTGGCTACCGGTATAGTGGACTCCTTCTTCGAATTGCCGAACCGCTACGCTCCCGAACTCCCTGTTGGGACGTATCGGATCAAGTACACTGTACGGTCAGACTCTTTAGATGAACGTACTGCCGACAACAGCGGCCAAAGCCCCTTCCTGGTGACCAACAGCATTTTCTCCAAAGAAGCACAGGTTCAATCGGCTATCCGCCCTGCTACCCTTGGCAATGGCTGGTACGTAGGCAACCTCTACCAGATGAGCGCAGGCAGCCTGGACAACTATCAGGCAACCACAACCACGTTCACTTTCGGCAGCGATGCTGTTGAAATTCCGGTAACAGATGTGGACGCGTCCATCTACCTTTTCCGCGTGAAAGACGGTGTCGAATTCGTCTCAGGAACCGGCTTTGATCAAACGACATTCTTCTCTCCCAGCCTCAAATGGGTCGGTCTCGCAAACTATTCCGCTCCGGACACCATGGCCGGCGGGCTGTTACAAACCGTTCAACTCCTGGATGTTGACCTGTTCACTCCGGGCGTCATATTAGATAAAGGCGCACGATACCTCGTAGTGGTTGGGTATTCCGACCAAAGCAAATTCGCCTACCACGCCTTCAATCAGGACGTGAAAATGTTCTTTGCTTCGACCTTTACCTTCTCCGATCAGTGGTACACCAATGGTTTTGGCGTGGAAGACAATGCTGTGCTTCGCATGAACATCAGCCTGGTCACAACCACCGACGACCAACCGCTTGCCGAATCGAGCATGCGTATCGTTCCGAACCCGGTTCGGGATGCACTAAACCTCGCCGTCTCTTTTGACAAACCGACGAACGCGACGATCACTATTGCCGACATGAGCGGCCGTGTGATCGAAGTGGAAGACCGCGAAGGCCTGACGCAGGACAACCTGTCGTACCCCGTGCCGAAACTGGCTCCGGGCACCTACCTGGCGCGTATTGCCACGGCTGAAGGCACCCTGACCAAGAAGTTTGTGAAACTGTAAACCGTTTTTTGGCTATAAAAAAACGGCCCGACGTCGCTTGACGCCGGGCCGTTTTTTTGTGTTGAGCATATATCAGGCTTTCCCCCCCGTGAGTTCGTCCTGCAATTTTTTCAGGTCGTCCCACTTTTCCTTGGAAGCGAGGTCGGCCTGTTGCGGCCACGTCTCCGGGTCGTGGATGTTGTACTGCGGGCCGCCACCGTCGAGAATTTCGCGCAAGCGATAGGGCGAGGTCATGGACAGTTGGTCCCAGGTCGTGATGCCCGCATCGTGCATCAACTTGGCAATTTTCGGCCCAATGCCTTCCACGATTTCCAGATCGTCCCACTTGACCTTGGCTCCGGCAAACATGACCGTGCGCACTTCGGCAGCCTTGGGCGCTGCTTTGACGGCTTTGCTGCTCTTGCCGTCGTCGCCGACCTGTTCGCGCAGGGCATTGCGTTCGCTTTCGCACAGGATGAGAGAATCTTTGGCCTTGCGCAAATCCCCGGATTTGGTTTCCAGTTCAGACTCTGTTTTGGACAGGTTCATGCGCAGTTCGGTGATCGCGTTGGTTTGGTCGCTCACCTTGAGTTGCAGTTCGGCATTTTCGTCCCGTAGGGCCGTCACCTTATGGTAGATATACGCAAATAGCCAGCCCAGGAGGAACGGGACGATGCAAAGGGCGAGGCCAACCGGCAGGTTTTCAGTGAAACTGTTGAGAAAAATATAGGCGAAATACATGATGTTGAAGTTGTTTTGATCAGTTAACGGTTGACGGTGGTGAGCACGACTCGGCGATTTTGGTGGCGACCGTCTTCTGTGTTGTTGTCGGCCACGGGTTGGCTTTCGCCTTTGGAGTCCACCTTGATCCGGTCGGTTGCAATGCCGTGGTCAGTGAGAAACTTTGCAATAGCCTTGGCCCTTGCGAGGCCGAGTTGGGCGTTTGCGGCCTCTTCCCCCACATTGTCCGTGTGCCCGACGAGCGAGAACGTGGACTTGGTGGCTTTGTGTTTATCCACCAATTTCGTCAGGTAGGCATCCACTTTCGGGTCTTTGTCCTTCTCCGTGGATTTGAACGGGAACAGGAAAATCACATCGTTGTCCGATTCGATGATGGCGCCTTCTTCCATGGCAAGCACCATTTTGAGCCAGGAAAAGTCGGCCGACTCGCGTGGTGGGCCGCCTTCCGCCAGGGAATCCTCCACGGGTTTGAATGCCAGTTTGAAGCGGCTGTCGGGAATTTCGGTCAAGAGAGCCTTGAGCGCTTTTGCACGGGCAAGCCCGAGTTCGGGTGTTTCGCCCGGGCGTTGCCAGCCGGTGATGAGGAGGGTGTCG
>Ga0154020_10000769_pt1 | contig 39639 bp, 33 predicted proteins | sample Klosneuvirus_201_FD_109709 | JGI IMG/M metagenome (GOLD analysis project Ga0154020, IMG submission 109709) | Active sludge microbial communities from wastewater, Klosterneuburg, Austria - Klosneuvirus_20160825_MG | ecosystem: Engineered > WWTP > Aerobic digester > Activated sludge | place... | reverse complement strand
GGACGCGACAGGGTGACGCCGTAGAGGTTGAACTCGGGTGCTATGTATTGTGCGGCTGCACCAAGGGAAGGCAGTGCGCAAGCACGGTCGCCCTTCGCAGACGCCATTTCATGGCCGTTCGTGTGATTTGGTCTGGAGGCCTTTTGTAGGGATCTCGACCAACAGCACGAACCGAGGGCAAGGTTGCCGAACACGGTTTACGGCTTTGGAAGTTGAGCCCATCAACTTCCACTTTTTGAATCGAGACAACACGGAGGGACACAACATGGCATACCGTTGCGAAGCACAATCCCCGGAAGCGGTCGTTCAACTGATCGCCGCCAGCTATCTGCGTCACGGTTTCTACTGGTACGTGACAGGATCGATACCGGCGGGAAAAGATCCCACCCTGATTGATCGAAAATTGATCACCAAGTACGGCATCGACGTCAGCGAATGGCAACGCCGCCATCGGAAACAGCGAGGAATTGCCAACGCACACTACCTGCGATACCAGCATTGGTTCATCCTGCTGGTCAGCGAAGGACATCATGCCCTGAAGCAACCCGCAGGAAAAGGCGGCGAGGGTGAACATCTCTGTGATTGCCGCCGTTCGCCGATCCGGTTTCATGGTTATTCGATTTCGTACCGCCGAGCGGGAGTCACTACGTCTGGCGCACCGACAGCAAATTGGCACGCCCACGTCAGGATAGACGACAACACGTACCGCATACTCAAAGATCGCTTCATCGATCTGGCAACTCACCGCACCGCCGACACCCTCGGCCACGAATTCGGCCGCATCCCGTTCGCTCGCTACGCACCAATCCGCCGCCAGTTGCTGAACATCCTGCGCGCCGTCAACGAACGCCGCAAACAGCAGAACTTCGAACTGCTGCCGCATTCAGTGCTGAAACTGAAGCGCACACCCGTGCCGGTGTATGTGCGACCGGAACCGGAAGTTCAACAGAATACAACACTGGCGGAGGCCGCCTGATTCATGACTGCATTGCCGTATTTTCTGCTGGCCCTGCCGATCGCAGACCTCGCGATGTCAAACCCCGACGCCGGTGATCTCATGCTGGCATTTTGGCTGATGAGCATAGCGTGGCGGATGAAGTGGCTGGATTGAGATCGGCGACTGTGAATCTGCGATACTGATCACCAGCCATCGTCTTCTTTCATGGATAAAAACGCTGAATTTGTCACGATTAAATGATCAAGAATCTTGATTCCCAGCAATTCACCAGATTCTCGAAGCCTTCTTGTGACGGCTCGGTCGTCACTGCTCGGTGTGGTAGAACCGGAGGGATGGTTGTGGGCCAGCACTATGGAGATGGCACCGGTCAGCACGGCTCGCTGAAAGACTTCTCGCGGGGCAACCGGGGCAGAGTTGGCGGAACCGATGGACACGATCGAGTAGGCGGCAACCTGATTCTGTCCATCAAGATAAAGAGCCACGAAGTGCTCTCGGCTGTTGTCGGTCAGGATTGAACGAACGAAGTTCGCCACATCGGCGGGGCCGCTGATCCTGAACATCACATGTTCGCAGTGGAGGTAGTTCACTCGGGCTTCGCGAATGAAGGTGTCCTGGATGTTTGGCTGTAGGCTGGCGGGTTGCATGTTGTTGTCGGTTGCTTTGGAGGTTTTTGATTTTGGTCGGGGCATGGTCCTCTATAGGTTGATGTTGTGGTTGAAAAGGTGGCGGCCACGGTTGAGGTGACCGCCGGGGTGACGCGGTTTATGCGTCTTCGGTTAATGCCATCTGGTCGTAGGCTTTGGCGGCCAGGAACGCGAGGGCTGGGAGGTCATCCATCCGGTAGTTGGTGGTGTTTTGGATTTCCCCTTTTTCGTCGCGGTAGGTTCTCTGAAACGTCACGTTGTGCCAGACGGCTTCCTCGGATTCGTTTCTCCAGATCGCAACTTCGACCTTATTCAGTCTGCGTGAAAATACTGGTTTATTTGCCATATTGTTTTTTCCTTTTTGAAGGTTGTTTGTTTTTCATTCGCACAAGGGCGCCAGCCGATGGAAAACAAACAACTTTCATAGAGGAAAGCGAGTCCCGTGGTTCCGTCGGTAGCATGAGACAGCGCAGCGATTGCAGGGGCATGACAGATTGCAAAGCCATCTGGCGGGCCGTTGCTCGAATCGACCAAAGGAACCTCGGGACGAGCGGTGCATGGCCAAACCATTGATCATGTGACTGTGCGGCATCGAAGTTTCAATCGGATCGCCGAACGGACTATCCTGCCGTCGGATCGTCAGTCATTGATCAACCTCCGGACGAAAGAGCAATCGCTGTTCTCGATTCCAACTCAGGAAGTCATCCAGATCTTGCGAATCCGATTCGCAACTCCCGAATAACGCTTCGAGTCACTGCTGACGTTGCTCTGGACTGACGGGCACATAGTTCACCACAATCTCAATATTCAGCATCCTGTGACCAACTGCCGAGGAATTGTTATTCTGCCGAACAAAAATCGGGCGTTCGGCCTGTTGATTGAGTTCCAGCATTGCAAATGCGATCTGACATGGTACGGGCTCGCATTTTGGGGGAAGTTATGACTTGGCATTCACAAGGTGGCGACAGGACATTGATTGGGGCGGAAGCAGCCCTGATCCGTGAGACGCTGGCCTACGTCGTCGATATGGTGGAAGAAGATATTGCGGCATCGGCAGATCCCTGGGAATTCGGCGTGGCGGCATTCGATCGTCTCGAACCACCAGCACGATTGGCCATGTTGGCTGAAGTCGGTTGGCACCTGTTGCGAGAAACAGAGTCCTATCCGGAATTGACAGCGCTGAACGAAGCCACGGTGGCAGTTCTCTTCAATGCAATTGAGCAGGCAATTGAGTTGGAAATTGACTGTCAAAGCGACGACGATCTCGAAACTCGGTTCGTTTGGCGTCGTTTACTGCTGGATGCAATCACGGAAGGCAGTGATTTGTCCGACTTGCCGTCCGTGGATTGTTGCGACACAGACGAATGGCAGTTCATCATCGAAACTCTCTCAGACTGGATTCTCTGGGACCACGATTTTGCGAGCGCCGAGTATTTTCTCGATACACCACCCGAACAAGCCGACGTGATGCGAGAGAGGTTCGGGATCGACGACGATTACTATCGAGCCATCCCGCCTGATCCTAAAGAATGTGAACTTCCTGCCATTCGAGCCACTTTGAAACAGCTTTGTAGCCGATGAATTGTGTTCACCGTCAGCGGTCATGGTATCGATCAGAGTGGCTCTGGCCAGACGCGAATTGCTTCCATGCCGTGACATAATCCAGTGACGCACGGTCGTTTGAAGCCCGGCAAAACAATGACATCAAAGATCTCTTCGATCGGATCGTTTGCCCATAGATACTCAACGGGCTCGCCGGTGCGAAGATCGATGACCATTAAGCCGCGGCGGATTGCGGCGCTAGATTTCTTGAGGCACTCTTTCAGAGGAAGTCCCTCAAATGTTGGATCGTGCCGTGACTGTGACAAACCAACGATCGCATAGTCACCGGAGAACGCCAACCCGCGAGCAAAGCCGGGACAAAAGGCGACGTGTTCGAATCTGTAAGTTGCTGGATCGACGAACCCAAACGATCCGTTTCCTGCATTCAACAGCCAGAGTCTCCCGCGATACCAGCGCGGTGAATGTGGCATTGAGAGGGACCGGGCAACAATTTCATCTGTCTCAATGTCAATGACGACTCCGCCATCTCCTCGACATTTACGCCAGCCATTGAAATAGTTTGTTTGCGAGCACGCTGTCACGTAGCGTGGCTTTCCTTCGACGATGGCAAGGCCATTCAGGTGGCAGCGGTCTTGACCAACGAGCCGGTTGATGAATTCCGGCATCCACAGCGGTTTAAAATGAAACTGTTCCGACGTCGTGGCCAGACAGTTAAAACGAGAACTGATGAATACCGAAAGCCCGTCGCCATCGACTGCAACATCGCGAATGCCGAGATCGCCAGTATAACGTCCTGCAAATGGCGCGTAGTAGCAGTCAAAGTCGTCCGTGGATTCATCAACTCCGGAAACGTCAACCAACTGCCAGATCTGATTCAGCGTTGCCACATACAGACCCCGACTATCAAATGCGATACCGGTGACGCAATCAAATTGCGCGTTTGAGATACTACATTCTCCAGCAGCATCGACCCCGACCGCGATAAGCTTTCCAGTTCGATATGTGCTGAATGCCAAAGAGACATTTTCCCGTATCAACCAGTCGGCGAGTCCCGGAGATGCCTCAATCGCAGAATCTTCAACTACTGAGTATTGGCCGTAAATCATTCCCGACTTCCCAAGGCACATGAGTTCGCGTATGCAGCGCAGGTAGCCCTGCAACGTCAACCGAATCAAAGGCCCACATCATGGGATGAATCGAAGCACGAAACCATATAAGGATTTTGAAGAATCTTCCCGTTGGCAACTGAACCCAGCGGTTTTCACAAACGATGTGGTTGCCGCGACGTTGTTTCGTTCTCGCCATACCACCTCGACAACCATAGAAACGACTCTCACCAACAGTCACCCGTTCACTGAACGGCGAGCGGAATCCTCATCGAATCGGGCTCGTCTGGTGGTGAGCGGGGAATCAATCCCCACTGGAACTGACGCTACGCACTCTGATGCGCTGCCTTGCGTCGGCTCTTTGGTCGGCGGCTGGATCGGATGTAGATTGGGGTGTTCTTGTCATCCTCGATCAGGCCAATGATCTTGGTTGCCGTCTGCTGGATTCTGTCGAGAGAAGCCACTAGCAATTTGCTGTCTCCGCGATGAAGTCGGATGTACTCGCTGCTCAGAGCCTGTGTATCAACGCCATAAGCTTTGCAAACAACAAATGCCACAGCCTCGGCTTCGGTTTCGATCAGACTGTGATTCTTAATCACGTCGTCCCTCACCATGTGTGGATGAAGAATTTCATGGCTCAATTCATGGGCGAGAATTCGAAATCGCATGGACTTGTCGAGCCCTTCCTTAACGATAACGTGACCACCGAGTGATGCACCTCGGGTTCCATCTGGCATCGGACGAGTTTCGAGTTTGATGTTGAGAGTGGAGAACACAGATTCAAGAAACCAAAGATTGTGTTCAGCTGAACCTTTGATCTCTGAAAGCTTCGGTAGTTCGTCACCCTCGGTCTGACTGATGTCGAACACATGGACGGCTCTGAATCCAAACACTGACTTCGATTTCGACTCTGAAAGTTTCGTGCAATGGTCCGATTCTGCTTCGTCCTTCTTTCCGCCGATCATGGGCGCCAGAATGGCGATTCCGGATTCTCCCTTTTTAACCGAGCGTCCCAGCTTCCTCCATGTATGGAACCCCGCCACTTTGCTGGCCTCCGGAAACTGGTTGACGATCATCATCATGTTGCCAAAGCTGTAATGATGAAACCTGGCCAATGCACTGAGATACTTTTCCAGCACTTCGGTTTGTCCCTGTTCCAGCGATGCAGCCAGTTCTTTAAGGCATTTGTCTGCGAGTTCAACTGCGTCTTCTTTCTTCATGGTCTTATTCTCCTGATATGTGCTGTACTCGGCATGAACAGCATTTCTGTTTGTATTGACTGCTAATCAGTCATGGCCCGCCGTCGGCCTGAAAGGCATTCGAACACGGCAAGTCAAGGTGGAGCCTTTTCGGAACGAAAAGCAGCAGAGAGCCCGCACCGCGTGGCGAACGGACCTTGACGCCGTGACACAATGAGAAATCACGACGGCGGCTATCCTTTTACTGTCGCGGCGGTGGCTGCTGCGGTTGGCCCGGCTGTTGCTGGGGGGCGGCGAGCAGTTGAACAGATCAATGGGCGCTGCACCCTGAATTGACACTGAAGCTCCGTCATCGAACCCAAACACTCCGGAAACAGTATCAGCACAGAAGGTGATCAATACCCAGAAAGAGAGAGCCCGAAGCCCCAGAACTCCAATCTATGAATATCGAAGTATCCACAATTGCATCTTGCGCGAAGGCCCGACCTGCGTTACGGTCGTCCGGTGAAAGATGTCACCAGCAATAACTTTGGAGTTTTGATTGCCTACCTTGTCCCGGGAGCCACCGCACTCTGGGGCCTGAGTTCATTTTCACCATCGTTGCGAGCCTGGTTTGCTTCAACTCCAAGTAATGCGCCGACGATCAGCGGTTTCCTGTACCTGACCGTGGCATCGCTGGCTGTTGGCATGACGGTCACCGCCATCCGCTGGGCCTGCGTTGACGTCGTCCATGCGGCAACGGGACTGACGGCCCCCGATCTTGATTTCTCAAAACTCCCCGGCAAGGTGGATGCCTTCAACTTGCTGATTGAGATCCACTACCGGCACTACCAGTTTTATTCGAATATGTACGTTGCGACTGCCATCACCTGGATCTGCCATCGCATCAAACTCGAACCCCAGTGCCGACTCAGTTGGGTAGATCTGGCTTTTGTGTTTGTAGAGGCAATCTTCTTCCTGACATCACGTGATACCCTCAAAAAATACCACCAGAGGACTCAACAACTACTGGTGTCAGTCCCCTCACCGGAAGACCACCACTGATCAGGTAAAATGCCGAACAGGGTTATTTGCCCGGGAAGAATTCGCGAATCGGCACATCCAGTGCTTCGGCCAGCCTCGCAATATTGACGATGGACACGTTTCGTTCACCACGTTCCACGCTACTCACATAGGTTCGATGCAGATCAGCCGCCGCCGCCAGAGCCTCCTGTGAGACGCCTTTTCCCAAACGAATCTCCTTCATTCGGTCACCGAATATTTCTCGAATGTCCTTCATTTGCTTATGCCCATCGCTGCCAAAGAATTCCGAAAACTCTATTGACATGTAGCCTGAGTGAATGCAGACTATACGTCTACATACTATGAGTTACAGTAACGCATAGTCATCATTAGAGCTTCGACAGAAAGGCACTCGAACCATGGCCAACGGCGGAAAGCATCACCCTCACAAACCCAGCAAGCCTCAACAGGAGCAGGCGTCTCAGCCACCCAAGGCTGAGACAAAGAAATCCTGAGGCCCCACAACCATGAACCGCATCGATGCCACGGCCTGAAGTTTCAAGAGGAAGCTTCGGGCCGTTTTGATTTCTGCAGATAGGCGTGCAATTAGGACCCACCCATCAGGTTGGCTGATTTGTTTCCGGCAGATTCGAGGTCACAAAGCTTTACTGTGGACGATCACGGGCGGATACGTCGCAAAATCTGCACCTGCCGATGTCAGGGGAATTCGGAAGCGCCTGCTGCCTCGGATTACCCAAACCACCATGCTGTTATTTAGGCCGTGAAATGCCATAGAAGTGTGGCAGCGTCACCGACGTTCAGAAATCGCCGCTTCCAGTTGCCGGACAAAGTCCGGCAGAGTCACGCCAAACTCCAGCAGGATGGATCTCAGTTGGACAATATCCAGTCGCCGGTCGCCGCGTTCCACTTTACTGACGAAGGATTGAGTCTGCCCCAGTCGCTCTGCGAGATCGACTTGCGTCACGCCAGACTTTTTCCGGGCCGCCTTCAAAAGCCGAAGAACGGCTGCGTATTCGTCTGTATAGATCGATTTTTCAGGTTCCTTCTTGCGTTTCATGGTGCGAACGGTAAAGTCCGTTTCGGAATAAGCCATTGTGGACTATTCCGGCGACTCAGTATCTCACCATTTTCGGAGGACAGAATCATGGCCAACGGCGGAAGTCATCACCCTCACAAACCCAGCAAACCTCAGCAGGAGCCAACTCAGCCACCCAAGGCCGAGACCAAAAAATCCTGAGGCCCCACAACCATCAACCGCATCGATGCCACGGCCTGAAGTTTCACGATGAAGCTTCGGGCCGCTTTCTTTACTTTTCCGAATTTGCCCCGTGGGCTGGATGAACGGCCCATTGATTCGCAGAATGGTGAGCCATCAGCACCATCACAGATCTCACCCGCAGCGAACAATGTCATGACCAAAGGCATTTCCGAGCAATCCAAACAACTCCGTCGTCATCTGCTGAACCACAACGCTCCTGACGTGATGCAGCGGATGCAGCAGTCCAGCATGGCGGATCCGGTCGGACTCATTGTTGAAATGACCGACGACATTGGCAAGCAGCTAACCTACGCGGCCCTTGAGAAACAAGGCATGCCGAAGCACGAGATCCCCGAACTTATTGCCTCGTACTGCAAGAATGCGATTCCCACGTTCAAAGCGGTCGTGACTTTCGAAATTGCGATGAAGGTTCTACCGCTGACATCCGACACTGCCGAGCAGAGTCTTTCCGCACCTCGACCGTATGGAGTTCACTGGATTGTCATCGTGGCTGGCGGCGGCAACAGCTATGCCCAGGTTCCAGTTCGAATTGGCTGAGCATTAGACCTGGAGCAAAAAGGCCAACACGAGAGCGATGGGAATCTGGTTCTTTTATGGACTGGCAATCATGATTGCCGCCAGCGCCGGATAGGCGAGACGATTCAACAAGAAACAGATATCGTCACATCCCGGTAGAGACGCTGGTGGGAGTCGAACCCACTTGAGACTGCTTTGCAGGCAGTCGCCTTGCCGTCTGGCTCCAGCGCCGTAGTTGAACAATGTCCTCGCCAGGAGTCGAACCTGATCTACGACCTTCGCAGAGTCGCGTGCCGTCCCTCACACTCCGAGGACCTGTTGAACTTGATTACCCCACCGAGGAATCGAACCTCGCCCGACTGCTTCGAAGGCAGCCATGCATCCTCCGCACTCGCAGGGCATTTCATCAAAGAGCCGACGACTGGATTCGCACCAGCATAAACCTGTTTACAAGACAGGCGCCTTTCTCGGTCGAGCCACGTCGGCATTGCGCAGCAACTGCTGCAGCACAAGCGTGAGGATTCGAACCCCATGCGTCGGTTTTGGAGGCTGACTGCTCTCCCAGGAGCCACAAAAAAATCCCGCGTTTAAACCATGCGTCGATAGAAAATCGCAATTTGCGGCAGTGGGCGACTGCGATATTCCCAGTCGCCTGGGTAGACTGCGAAAGTTCTTGAATGTGTGTCGAAACTGAGTTGTGTCGGAGCAAGCCCTGAATGAAAACTGTCCGTGATGGCTGCAAACTTCAGCCGAACTCGCTGTCGATCAAACTGAGCGACCAGATCGAGCAGCTGGATGAGCTGATCACGACTCAGGGCGATGGGACGGATTTCTTTGAGAAGACCTTCATCACTCAGGGGATGCAGGATCTGATTACAGAGGGCATCGCCCGACTGGCGGGGGCATCATCGCAAGCGGTGTTTCACCTGAAGCAGGCGATGGGCGGAGGCAAAACGCACCTGCTGGTTGGTTTCGGCTTGCTCGCTCGGCATTCGGAACTCCGCAAGAAGTATTGTGCTGGAATGCCGCATGCTTCGTCCTTCAAAGGCGCGAGCATTGCCGCATTCAATGGGCGCAATACTCCGGACCACTTCTTTTGGGGTGAGATTGCGAATCAACTTGGCAAAGGCGATCAATTTAAGGCATTCTGGACGGCGGGCCCCAAAGCTCCGGATGAAAAAGACTGGCTCAAACTCTTTGAGGGGGATCAGCCAATTCTCATTCTGCTCGATGAGATGCCGCCGTACTTTAATTACCTCGACACTCAGAAAGTCGGGAACGGCACAGTTGCCGACATCGCCACACGAGCGTTCGCATGTCTGCTGACTGCAGCCGGAAAAAAGAAGAACGTCTGCGTCGTGGTTTCCGATTTGGCGGCGGCTTACGACACTGGGGCCAAGCTCATCAACCGCGCCCTGGAAGACGCACGTTCCGAATTGGGCCGCCAGGAGCGGAGCATTACGCCGGTGGATCTTGCCGCCAATGAAATCTACGACATCCTCCGCAAGCGGCTGTTCAAGTCGCTGCCGGACAAGGCCGAGATTGGCGACATCGCAGACGCTTTCGGCCGAAAACTCGAAGAGGCCGCGAAATCCAAAACGGCCGGTCGTGGAGCGGAAGCCATCGCGGACGAGATTGCAGCGACCTATCCGTTTCACCCGCGTCTCAAAAACGTCATCGCGCTCTTCAAAGAGAACGAGCAGTTCAAGCAGACTCGCGGCCTGATCGAGCTGGTTTCACGGCTGCTCAAGTCAGTCTGGGATCGGACAGCCAACGACGTCTTTTTGATCGGCCCTCAACACTTCGATCTGTCGATTCCCGATGTGCGCGACAAGCTCACCGAAATTTCGGGGATGCGGGACGTGATCGCCAAAGATCTTTGGGATGCACAGCAGTCTGCTCACGCGCAGGTGATCGACTTGCTGACGGGCAAGGAGGCGGCGACTCAGTTGGGCTCGTTGTTGCTGACAGCCAGCCTGTCGACAGCGGTCAACGCGGTGAAGGGTCTCACGGCAGAGGAGATGGTCGAATGCCTTACCACTCCACTTCGAGAGCCGTCTGATTTTCTGGCGGCGTTCGAGGAGTTGGAGAAGGTCGCATGGTATCTGCACCACAATGAAGGTCGATACTACTTCGATCGCCAGGAGAACCTCACCAAGCTACTGCAGAGTCTGGCCCACGACGCGCCGCAGAATCAGGTAGACGATCTTGTTCGGCACCGTCTGCGGGATATGTTCAAGCCCTCGCGGAAGACTTGCTACGAGGATGTTCTGCCGTTGCCCATAATGGAAGATGTCGCTGATCGGGTTCGTAAGGGACGAGTGCTACTGATTGTCAGTCCGGACTCGAAGATTCCGCCCGACGAGGTTCAGAAGTTTTTCGACGGACTGAGTCAGAAGAACAATCTTTGCGTACTCACTGGTGACAAGACCGCAATGGGCAGTGTCGAGAAGGCGGCCCGTCAGCACTTCGCGGCGCAGAAGGCGGACGGACGCATTGCCAAAGGACATCCTCAGCGTGACGATCTGGAGCGTAAGCAGCAGGCCTACGAACAGGATTTTAATTCAACCATTCTCAATCTATTCGACAAGGTGCTGTTCCCGCGCCGCCCGGCAAGTGGTGACGCCAAACTCGCCGCAGTGCCATTAAGCTCAGCCCGCGACACAAAGCTGCCTTTCAATGGGGAGGAACAGATTGAAAAGTCGTTGACGACTCCGCCGGCCTTTAAGCTGTATCTGGATGTTGAGAAAGAGTTCGATGCCATTCGTGACAAGGCCCAGGACTTGCTCTGGCCGGAGAACCAGGACGAGGCTCGTTGGTCCGACATGGCTGACCGGTATGCCGAGCAAGCTGGCATGTACTGGTTGCCGCCCAAGGGGCTTGAAACGCTCAAGTCCATCGCCTGCAATCGGGGATTGTGGGAGGACATGGGTAACGGGTACATCACGAAGAAACCGAGAAAGAAGAAAACCTCGGCTCAGGTCATCCCCGAATCCGAACCAGATGACATGGGGAGCGTGCGACTGCGAATCAACGCCCAGAATGCCGGACCGGCCCCTCGAATTCACTATGCGGAAGATAGCCCCGTTTCGGACACCAGTCCTCAGCTCAAGGATCAATTGTACAGCACGTCGGCACTGCGTCTGAATTTGCTGGTGGCGGATCCATCTGGACAGTACGAAACTGGCGATCCTGTGACTTGGTCGAACAAGCTCGTCCTGCGAAACAAGTTGTCGGACAATGCCGGTAAACGCAGCGTCGAACTGTTTGTCTCGCCCACGGGAAACATTCGTTACACTCTCGATGGCAGCGAACCACGCGACGGCTTGGTTTACACCGGTCCAATCGCCATCGGCGACAGTGACGTATTGTTGCGAGCATTCGCCGAGGCCGACGGGCTGGAGTCGAAGAATGACTTCAGGTATCCCGCGAAGGGCAAGGCGGGTGTACAGATTGACGAAATCAAAGCTTGCAAACTTGTGTCACGCACGGGACGCAAGCTCGACTCGCGGGCCAGGACGTTTGAGGGGCTGAAGCATGCCGAGGAGAAATCGGTAAAATTTGAAGGGATTGCCCTCAACGTGGGTCAAGGCAACAAAGTGATTGCGATCAACGTGGGTGAGATTCTGGTCGATGCCGTGTTCATCCAGGCATTGCTCACTAAAGTCTTGGAAAAGTTCGATCCGGATACGCTGATCACGATGTCATTTCGCAAGTGCCACTTTGCCTCTGGGCACGATCTTAAGGACTTCGCCAGCAAGCTGGGTCTCGAATTGCACCAAGGGGATGTCGAGCAGTGAGCGACAAGCCCAAAACAATCGACTTCGGTGCACCGACCAATTTTGGAGCGCACCTCTTCCGCGTGGAGATTCCCGCCTCGAGAGATGAGTCTGTCTTGATCATCGAAGACTACGGCTATCGCGGTCAGGAAGGCGGCATTCCGCGAGAAGAAGAGCGGGTCTTGCTCAAGCGGCAGGTCTGGTCCGGTATCGCCGACATTGCCCGGAGGGAGTTCAATGACCGACTCAAATCCGCCAAGGTGCTCACTGGGCGTTGGCACACCGGCAGCAATCTGGTGGATCGGTTGCTCGGCAAAGAATTGTGTGTATTGGCTTGGGCGGCAGAGACGGGCAACACCGACCAGATTCCCGTGATTTGCAGCAAGTGGGCAGCGCTGCGTCCCGAGGAACGCTGGTGGCTGTTCGCCATGACCGTCGCTGAGTCTGGTTTGCCGGAGGACACGCAGCGTGGCTGGCGGCGTGCGCTGTTCCACGCACTGTCCGATGGCGAGAAGCCCGCACCTGGCCGCAAGCGCCGCCGCCGTCCTGTCGAAGGAAATCTGTTTTCGTTGCCGTTGTTCAAGGATGCCGAATGAGTGCCGCCGTCACCCCGTTTTCACTGAAGGATGCCCCGGCGCTGATCGAGCGGCTACTGCCTGTACAAAAGCTCTCTGCCGAGGCTTACAAGGAACAGATGGCAGGAAACGGCAAGACGCTCACAATACTCGGCAGCTATTGGAAAGGTCGCAAGCCGCTGATTCTCAACAAAGCTTGCATCCTCGGTTGCCTTCTTCCGGCATCAGCCAACACATCGCGCGATCTTGAGATTTTTGAGAAATTGATGGCCATGGATGACGAGTCATTCGTCGTCCGATGGAAGCGACGTCCAAAGCCAAAAGAGATTTTGGCTACACTGGCGATCCGCAACATCGAGGAGTATTTTGCCGTTGAGCCTGCCGGAGTATTGCCAGAGTCCGCGCCGGTGGATTGGTCGAACGCGAATCACGACGGCGTGAAGGTCAAGTGGCGCGATGATATTTCTGAAATGGAGCGCCGACGTTTAGAGGCGCAGATGCTTCGGTTGAACGAAACGACCTATCGCGAACGAGTGCAAGCGGCCCAACGGCCCGAGGAGGTCGCCGACACCGTTCACGACCACATTTGGGCGTCGGTTAACGCCCACGTGGGAACAAGTGCTCATTCAATTCCAGAACTGGTCGATCAACTTGGAATCATGCGTTTCGGCCGCCGCCCTCGCATCGCCGACACGTTCTGCGGTTCTGGTCAAATCCCGTTCGAGGCGGCTCGTCTCGGTTGTGACGTTTACGCTTCGGACTTGAACCCGGTGGCGTGCATGCTCACTTGGGGCGCATTCAACATCGTCGGCGGAACCCCAGCGGCCCGTAACAAACTCGCGGACGACCAGAAAGAGATGGTACGTAGTGTGCAGATGGAAATAGACGCACTTGGTGTGGAAGTGGACGGCGATGGTTGGCGTGCTAAGGTCTTTCTCTACTGTGTGGAAGCTCGCTGTCCGCAAACCGGCTGGTCCGTGCCGTTGTTGCCGAACCTGATTATTAGCATGAGTCGAAGAACTGTCGCTAAACTCATTCCCGACCGCTCCAATCAATGCTACCAAATTGAGATCGAATCAAATGTCAGTGACGCAGAGTTGAAAGCCGCGATGGTCGGAACAATTGGACGAGACAGCAAGTACGGCGAAGCTTATCTGACGCATCAAGTGGATGGAGCGATCTACAAGACAAAGATGACGACGTTGCGAGGTGACTACCAGACGACAGATGGAACGGTGCAAAACCGTCTACGACTTTGGGAAGGGCAGGATTTTAGACCTCGTCCTGATGATCTTCTGCAGGAACGGCTCTACTGCATTCAATGGATGCGTCCAAAGAAGAAGGGGAAAGGAGATGAAATCGAATTCCGGGCTGTGACCGACGATGACTTGCATCGCGAAACAGTTGTCGGCGATTTTGTGGAACAGCATCTTGCGGATTGGCAGGCTAACGGATGGGTACCTGACATGCGGATAGAAGTAGGTGGACCACCGCGGTATCAAGGACAGGACCTGATTAGAGCGCGCGGATGGACACATTGGCAACACCTCTTCAACCCGCGTCAGCTGCTGATTGCCGGCCTTTTGAATCGGCAGTCGTCTGCACCCCAGAAACTTGCAGTAACGCGAGTTCTGAATCAAAGCTCGCGTTTAAGCCGTTGGGACAATGCGAAAGGTTCGGACAAGGTCCAAGGCGTGTTCGACAATCAGGCCTTAAACACTATCTACAATTATGGTGCGAGGGGTTCGCAATACGCCGGCGATCTAGTCACGGCTGAGCCAAAGAAGTATCCCGTGCCGTTGTGCGATTACCAAATTCGCAACATCCCAGTTGAGGCGCTTTCAACAAGTTGTGACGTATTCATAACCGATCCGCCGTATGGCGACGCAGTGAAGTATGAAGAAATCCTAGACTTCTTTATTGCATGGCTCCGCAAGAACCCGCCGCTGGAATTTGCCGATTGGGTCTGGGATAGCCGTCGAGCACTGGCAATTAAAGGTGAAGATGAAGATTTTCGGCGCAGCATGGTGGCAGCGTATCGGCGGATGACTGAGTGCATGCCGGATAACGGCATTCAAGTAATCATGTTCACCCATCAGTCCGGCAGCATTTGGGCCGACATGGCCAACATCGTCTGGGCTTCGGGACTCCACGTGACCGCTGCATGGTATGTCGTGACTGAGACCGATAGTGCGCTCCGCGCCGGCAGCAACGTGAAGGGCACGGTATTGCTCGTCCTGCGCAAACGTGAGGGGATGCATAAGACGACACGCGACGACCTCGCGTGGGAAATTCAGGAGGAGGTGGAGTCACAGGTCCGCGCTCTCACTGGTCTCAATCAGGAGGCCCAAGGACTGTACCGCGACGAAAACGTCTTCGAAGACGCCGACATTCAAATGGCTGGCTATGCCGCAGCCTTGCGAGTGCTCACCCGCTACGCCGTGATCGATGGCCGCGATATGGCATCCGAGGCAATCCGTCCTCGCGTGAAAGCGGAGACAACCTTCGTCGATGGCCTCATCGCGTTCGCCGTGGACACAGCGAACCAGTGCCTCGTGCCACAGGGACTTCCCAAAAGTCACTGGGACAAACTCAGCGGCGCGGAACGCTTCTATCTCAAACTGCTCGATATGGAATCCCGCGGCGCGAAGACGCTGGACAACTACCAGAACTTCGCCAAGGCGTTCAAAGTTCGCGACTTCCAGGCCCTCATGGCCAGCAAGAAAGCCAACGAGGCACGCCTTAAAAACGCCGTCGAGTTTGGCCGCACTGAAATGAGCGAAGGCTCGGAGCTGCACGAATCAGTGCTCCGCGCCTTGCTCTATGCCGTCATGGAATTGGTCAAGAACCTCGACAGCGCCGAGGTGCTGGCCCATCTGATTCTCAACATTCCCGACTACTACGGCAACGCTACCCAGCGTGAACTGGCAGTCGAACTGGCCGACTATCTCGCCAAACGCCTGGAAGAGCTTCGTCCCGACGAGGCCACAGCCGCCCGCGTCCTGCGTGAACTGGTCAAAAATCAACGATTGGGATGATCCCGGAATCTTTTGACGAGCGAATGTCGGTAGTCGAAACGCCTCGCAGTTCGTAGAATGTTGCACTCCATTTCCCAGAACTCGCACGGACTTCTGTCTTGATCGAAGTTAATCCCATCAAGAAACTCTATAAACGTCTAAGCGACGTGGGGCTGACGCGCGCCTTTGTCAAGAAGACGGCGTTGCCGAGTTGGTGGGACGACGAGGTTGCCTCGAATCCAAGCGGCTACGCTCAGGGGTTGCTTCTTCTGTCCCGACACCTGGGCCTGGATCTCGCATCGTTGCAAGTGGAAGACGAACCGATTCGACTGCGTGATTTTGGAACCTGCAAATTCAAAAAACGGGCTGACGTCAGCGAGGATGATCTTGCTTTGGCTCGGGTGTTGGCCACTCGGGCCGCTCAATTGGCTGCGTCCGCCGTATCGACTCCGGCTGTGGCGATTCCAGTCAATGCCAGCGACATTCGACAACAGATTCTGGGAGACGATGCGCCTTGGGTGGGCTTGGACGAGTTGCTTCGTTACTGCTGGTCGATCGGGCTGCCCGTCCTGCACCTCGACCACTTCCCAAAGAATGCAAAGCGCCCGGACGGTTTTGCCGCTCGGGTCAATGGTCGATCGGTGATTGTGCTGTGTCGTCACGCAAAATATTCCGCTTGGATGCTGTTCATTCTGGCCCATGAATTGGGGCACCTGGCCTTGGGCCATGTACCGGATGAAGGGACCCTGATTGACCAGGGGCTTGATGAGGACAGCGTGGATGTGGAGGAACAGCAGGCGAATGCGTTTGCGATCGAGTTGTTGACCGGTCATCAAAATCGCCGAATGATCGCGGCTGACCGATGGCCGAACGCGGAAGGACTGGCGAGACTGGCTCAGGAACTTGGCCGACAAGCGATGATCGATCCGGGCCATGTCGTCCTGAACTATGCCCATTCAATGGGCAAGTCGTTTTTCCCGGTTGGCCTTGCAGCGTTGAAACTTCTTGACGCTCACGACGACGCGGTTTCGAAGGTGCGTACGAAAATGGCCGAGAACCTTGACTGGTCTCGTTTACCCGAGGACAGCAGTGAGTTCCTGATGAGGGTAACGCAGCAAAGTCAATTGGAATGATCTGCCTTGCCGACAACGACATCATCAAGAAACTGGCGATCTGCAATCTGCTCGACGAGGCGATAGTCGCTTTAGGTGTTTCCTACGACGAGATTCTGGTACTTCCAACGGCACGCTTTAAGCTCGGTGTCGCAAAGAATGCTGACAAAGCTCGAGCCCAATTGGGGACCGAGACATTTGATCGGCTCAAGTCGTTCCTGGACCGGATTGGCGTAATCGACACAGTTCCACCGCCCGATGAACAACGCCTCTTCGACGACGCGCTGGATATTGACACTGGCGAAGCGATCCTCTTTTCCGCGTCCGTCCACTATGCGGCATGTCTCATTGCGACCGGCGACAAACGAAGCTTGCGAGCACTGGCCAGCCTTCAGAACGCCGGGCCAATCATTGATCGCATGGCAGGACGCGTGATCTGCTTCGAACAGATTGTGATGCGAATTATCCAGCACTCAGGATTTAACGTCGTGCGATCCAGAGTAGTCCCGGCATGCGATTGTGACACCGTTCTTCGTGCTGCCTTCGGTTCCGGTCTGGAAGCCACTGAAGAAACGGTCATGCGATGTCTGACGGTTTATACCCAGTACCTGCGTGACGAAACCGGTCCACTGCTTATCAACGATAGTCACGCCTCCGGAACCCCAGGCGTCTGAGTTCCGCGAGGCCATTATGACCGACATCAACCGCTTCTCGTCCCGCCGCCAGCGACTCGACCACGCCTTCCTCAGCGCACGACTGAAGAACGCACAATCATACAAACGCATCGCTGGCTACTTCCGCAGTTCCATCTTCGAACTGGTCGGCGAAGAGATCGCCGCCATCCCAAAAGTGCAAATCGTCTGCAACAGCGAACTGGATGCTGCAGATATCGCCATATCAAAGCACGTTCGCGATACGGCTCTGAAGGAACGCTGGAACGAGGCTCCGTCCGAGGTCGAGGCGCTGCTGCATCGCGATCGGTATCGCCGACTGTACGACTTGCTGAGCAGTGGCCGTGTCGAGATTCGCGTCGTCCCCAAAGACCGAGTCTTCATCCATGGCAAGGCTGGCGTCATCGAAGCGACAGACGGCTCGAAGACGTGCTTTCTCGGCTCGATCAACGAAACCAAAAGTGCCTTCGCGCACAATTACGAGATTCTCTGGGAGGACCGTTCTCCGGAAGGAGTGGCTTGGGTTGAAGAAGAGTTCGACGCTCTATGGCGCGATGCGTTTCCGCTCCCGGATGCGATTGTGGAAGAAATTAAACGTGTCGCGGATCGCGTCGAGATTCGCTTCAGCGATACTCGGCCCAGCGAGTTGCCAGCAGCAGCACTTGCAGAAAGCCCCATTTATCGCGGAGGCGAGCAACTGCAGCCATGGCAGCGGTCATTCGTGACATTGTTTCTGGAACATCGCGAGATCTACGGCAAGGCGAGATTGCTGTTGGCGGACGAGGTGGGTGTTGGCAAAACACTGTCGCTGGCGGCAAGTGCGATGATCTCTGCACTGCTGGATGATGGGCCAGTCCTGATTTTGTGCCCATCGACGCTGACCATGCAGTGGCAAGTTGAATTGTCCGACAAACTCGGTATTCCCAGTGCCGTCTGGTCGTCGACTAAGAAAGTCTGGATCGACCCGAAGGGGCATGTGATCAAGACTCGCGGCGCGGAAGACATTGCACTTTGTCCGTTTCATATTGCGATTGTTTCGACCGGTCTCATTTTTCACGATTCTGATGAACGGCATATTCTCCTGACACGAAAATTCGGCACGGTAATACTCGATGAAGCCCACAAGGCGCGTCGCCGAGGCGGCCTGGGGCAGAACAAAGGGGAGCCGAACAATCTGCTGGATTTCATGATGCGGATTGGTCCTCGGACGAAAAATCTCATGCTCGGCACGGCCACGCCAATCCAGACCGACGTGCAGGAGGTCTGGGATCTGCTGCGAATACTCAATTCAGGGGCCGATTTCGTATTGGGCCATGGGATCTTTGGGCGGTGGGGCGATTATGAACACGCGCTCCCACTGGTGAAGGGAGATGAAATACCTTCGGATGAGAAAGCTGCCTGGGAATGGCTGCGGAATCCTCTGCCGCCCGGATCGGAAGATCCGCTGTATGCCACGCTTCGGCTGCAAATGGGACTCCCAGACCGGACATTCTACACGGATCGAGGGTTCGGTTCATTGGGCTATCTGGAACAACAGGCGCTCGGACAAGCTCTACGACCTGGCTTTTTCCGGGAACACAATCCAATCGTTCGTCACACGATCTTGCGTCGTCGCCAGACTTTGGAAGAAATGGGACTGATGGAAAAGGTGGGTGTCGATGTCCATCCAAATCCTAATGGGTCGGGGACCGCTTACTCGGGCGTCGGATTCAGCGGCCTGGGCCTGTTGACGAATCATCCATTTGACCTTGCCTATCAGGCGGCTGAAGCATTCACGAAGGAACTTCAGAAGCGGACGAAGTCGGCTGGCTTCATGAAAACACTGCTGCTCCAGAGGATTTGCTCCAGCTTCGCGTCCGGTCGATCTACTGCGGAAAAGATGTTGAACCGAGAAACGTTCGAAGATGAGGAACAGGCCAGACTATTGCAGGACGTGCTGAATGAATCCACGAACGAGGAATTGACTCACCTTCGCACAATCGTGCAGGAATTGTCTCGGCCGGACGCACGCGATCCAAAGCTGACTGCCGTTCGATATTTTCTTACCGAACATCGCACGGAGGGAAAAACCTGGCTTGAGCACGGGTGCATCGTCTTCAGTCAGTATTATGACACGGCGTTCTTCGTCGCCAGCGAGATGGCGAAGTTGCTTCCTGAAGAGCCCATCGGGGTCTATGCGGGTGCGGGCAAGAGTGGTCTGTTCAAGGGCGAGAACTTCGCTTCGGTTGAGCGTGAAGAAATCAAGAGTGCTGTGAAGAAGCGTGAAATTCGGCTGGTGATCGCGACCGATGCGGCCTGCGAAGGGCTGAACCTGCAAACACTTGGAACCCTTATCAATGTTGACTTGCCATGGAATCCGTCACGGCTTGAACAACGCCTCGGACGAATCAAGCGATTTGGTCAGGCTCGTCGTGTTGTGGATATGCTCAATCTCGTTTATCACGAGACTCAGGATGAAACGGTCTACGGCGTTTTGTCACGTCGAATGAAAGACCGTTATGACATCTTCGGAGGATTGCCTGACACGATTGAGGATGACTGGATCGAGAATGTCGAGAAACTGGACGACATGATGGATGAGTACATCCACCTCCGCCAAAAAGCCCGCGACGTTTTCGAGATGCGTTACCAGCAAACCGTCGATCCTGATGCCAACCGTTGGGAGCTTTGTTCTCGGGTTCTTTCAAGGCGTGACATTGTGGAGAGGCTTTCGGAACCGTGGTGATGTCGCTCTGCTTTGCTGTTACTACAGCTGTTACACTACGCACGTTTTTGAATTGAACGGCTCACCCCAAGAAATCAGGATTACCCCCACCTTGGAAACTCAAGTCCGCACGCCTCAAACAGTCTTCATGCATCCGCAACGGCTGGTTGTGCCACTTTTTCAGCGTCCATACGTGTGGAACGAGGAGAATCAGTGGGAGCCGCTGTGGAATGATGTTGTTCGCGTCACTGATCGGCTCCTGCGCCAACCGCATGGCAAACACTATCCGCACTTTCTCGGGGCCGTAGTGTTGCAGCAAGTTCAGAATCCTGTGGGAACTATGCAGGAACGCACGATCATTGACGGCCAGCAGAGGCTGACGACATTACAACTCCTTTTCGACGCTCTTCATGCGGAGCTGATGGCTGCAAATGCAATAACTCCCGCATTGCGGCTTGAGCCGCTGGTCATGAATGCTGCAGCATTCTGCAGGCAACCGGAGGATCGCTTCAAGGTTTGGCCGACGAACCGAGATCGCCCGGCGTTTAATGCCGTGATGGCTGCGAAACCGCCAGTTGACTATGACGCGGTTGGATTCGCTGGCGAGCGGATGGTCGAGGCACACCGTTTCTTCAGCGACCAGGCTCGAGAATGGCTAACAAGCGAAGGTGCCGACCAGATCGGAGCGCGAGCGTCTGCCATTGAGACCGTGGTTCGGGATCTGCTGCAGATGGTTGTGATCGACCTTGGGGCCGATGAGAACGCCCAGGAGATTTTCGAGACACTGAACGCCCGCGGCGCGCAGCTGACAGCGGCGGACCTTATCAAGAACTTCATCTTTCAAAGACTCCTTGAGTCCGGTGCCGACGTTGAAGACGCGTACGAGCGATATTGGAGAGATTTTGAATCTGCTTTCTGGGAAAGCGAAATCAGTGTCGGCCGCTTTCTTTACCCCCGTTCGTCAATCTTCCTCAACCATTGGTTGATTGCCCGCACGGCCGAAGAGGTCGTGGCACGCGAAGTTTTCACGCGGTTCAAGCGGTTTGCAATTGACGCCGCTCAGCCAATGCAGTTGCTGCTCGCGCAGGTTGATCGATCTGCAAGCCTTTATCGAGCATTCGTTCAAGGCGGCAGTCAGGTCTCCGGTCCGATTGACCGCTTGGGACTTTTTGCGTACCGCACAAGTGTGCTGGAGAGCGAGGTTATTAAGCCGCTCCTTCTGTACCTTCGAGATCCAGAGCAGCCCCAGATTTCTGATGATCAGTTCATAAAAGCTCTGTGCACCGTTGAGAGCTGGATGCTGCGGCGAATGCTCGTTCGGGCGACGACGAAAAGTTATACCCAGGTTGTCGCTGACCTGATCAAGTACCTTGGGAAAGATGAGCGTGGGAAGGCAGGCGATGTCGTTGAGAAGTTTTTGGTTAGCCAAACAAGCGATAGTCGCTATTGGCCAGATGACAACGAAATCCGAGAGGGGCTGCGTGTTCTTCCGGCATATCGCAGGCTCGGACGCGGACGCCTTCGCATGGTCCTTGAAGCCATCGAAGATCACCGACGCGGATGGCGCGGAGAGCAAGCAGGTCTCGGTGGCGAGCGAGTTGCGCGTGGCAAGTACGTCATCGAACATGTCATGCCCAGAAAATGGACATTGCACTGGCCACATCCTGAAGGGTCACGCCGTGAGGGAGAGCGTGACGCTCTAATTCACACGATCGGCAATCTGACTTTGTTGACATCCAGGTTGAATTCAAAAGTTTCCAACGGCCCCTGGCTGGGCGACACTGGCAAGAAACATGGTCTCGAAGCACATGACGTACTGTTGCTCAACCGTGAACTCCTGAAGACTGCCGGCGATAACTGGACGGATGGGGCGATTCTTTCGCGTTCAGAAGAACTGGCGAAGTCAATTATCGAAATTTGGCCTGCTCCTGAAGGTCACCGCTCAGGTTATGCAACCGAAAAGGTCAGACCGAGACACAGACTTGACTTGTCCGATCTGCTCAGCGCAGGCCGCATCCAGGCGGGAATCTCACTATTTCCTCGCCGAAAGAAGCTGTCTAAGACGGTGGCAACTCTGCTGCCGGATGGTCGCCTTGATGTGAATGGCAGCGTCTATTCAAGCCCATCCGAGGCAGCCAAAGCAATCGTCGGAGCGTCAACCAACGGTTGGTGGTTCTTCCTCGTGGACGCGCAGTCACGCCGGTCACTCAGCGATGTGAGAATCGAATACCTTGAATCTATTGCAGCCGATGTCGAAGAGGATGACGCCGACGAAGATCCGGACGAAGACAATTGATAATCGCTGAACTACGAAAATCGACGCCATTCACGCGGACTGTCAATGCAGATGACTTTCCCACAAACATCGCCGCGGCTTGTTAACTCAGAATAAGTGATGGCCAGTCTTGATTCGGCGACTCGTTCCCCATACGTGAGCAAGCCTCCCATCTCGCATCTGCATTGAAGCCGCCGAGGTCCACTGATACTGTGGGGAGATCCGAAATGTGACACCGACAAACGCGAAAACCAACTGGAACCAGCCACCGGACAGACCGCTGGCATGTACGGCGATCTGAGTGGAATTATTGGAGCCACTTTGCCCGCAATTGAACACTTGAATCCACAAGTCTCGCCTGCTCCTGAAGCTGATGGTGCCTGAACAAAAAACAAGAGGACGTTTCTCGATGATTGAAAGTATTCACATCACGAGTGTCGCCACCTATGGCACCACGCCAGCGGTTTTGGATGGATTATCGACATTCAATTACTTCTATGGAGCGAACGGCTCCGGAAAAACAACCATCTCTCGCGTCATTGCAGATGCCGTTAAGTTCCCGGGTTGCAAAGTCAACTGGAAAGCTCGCCTGCCGCTTGAACCACTCGTCTACAATCGGGACTTTGTGGAGAAGCACTTTCGAGCAGCCCAGGAACTCCCAGGCATCTTCACCCTTGGCGAACAAAACTCCGCAGCTATCGATCAGATCGAGGCAGCAAAAAAGGAAAGTGAGAAACTCGGAGAATCGATCGCTGGGCTGAAGAAAACGCTCGAAGGAGATGACGGTCGTGGTGGTAAAATTGGTGAACTCGCCGTAGCAGAGGATTCTTTCAGGGACGTCTGCTGGAAACAAAAGCAACTCCATGATGACAAACTGAAGATGGCGTTTGAGGGCTTCCGAAACAAAGCGGAAGCCTTCAAAGGGAAGGTTCTCGCCGAGCGAGCAAGCAACAGGGCTGAAATAAAAACCCTGGATTACATTCTTGAGAAGGCGGCGACAGTATTTGCCGACGGCGCGGTGCGCATTGACCCGCTTTCCACAATCAACGGCGATTCATTGCTAACGTGCGAGCAATCGCCCGTCCTCTCGAAAAAGATCATCGGAAAGTCAGATGTTGATATTGCTGCGATGATTCAGCGTCTTGGTAACAGCGATTGGGTTCGCACAGGGCTGGCTTTTCTCGCGGTGAACGACCAGGTCTGCCCATTTTGCCAGCAAGAGATCACTAACGTCTTTGAGGCGAGTCTGACTGCGTACTTTGATGAATCATTTGAGGCAGACAGCAGGGCCGTGGCGAACCTGTTCGCAAAGTATGTCGCCGATACAGAGGCGCTGCTCGCTGCGATTGACGTTTTGCTCGTGAAGCCATCACAATTCCTCGATCATGTGACACTTGTTGCAACCAAGAAGCTGTTGGAGTCCCACATTGAAGTCAACCGGCAACGTCTCGTGGAGAAGAAGAAGGAGCCAAGTCGGTCCGTTGAATTGGCATCGTCCGAGGAGCTCGTTCGACAGATGGTAGCAACCATCGCCGATGCCAACAAAGCGATCACCGAACACAACAAGATGGTGGCGAATTTGTCCAACGAGCGACAGACTCTGAAGGATCAAGTCTGGCTGTTCCTACTTGAGGATCCACTAAGAGACGCCGTCAACACTTACGAGACGAAGAAGATCGAACTAGAAAAGACGATCGCCAATTTAAACAAGCAGATCCTGGAAAAACAAAGGGCAAAGGAAGAAAAGAAAGAGGAGATTCGCGCACTGGAGTGCGAGGTTACGAGCATTCAACCGACCGTAGAGGCCATTAATGGCCTCTTGGCGTCTTTTGGTTTTCATGGATTTTCCGTCGCGCCAGCAGAAAACAAACGCTGCTACAAACTCCTTCGTGCCGATGGTACTGATGCAAAAGACACGCTCAGTGAAGGCGAAAAGACCTTTGTCACGTTTCTATACTTCTACCACTTGCTAAAGGGCAGTCCTTCCGAATCAGGCATTACAAGCGACCGCGTCGTCGTATTTGACGACCCTGTGTCCAGCCTCGACAGCGATATTCTGTTCATCGTCAGCACACTTATCCGAAAGCTTTGCGAGGAAATACGGACGGGTTCGACGACCGTTAAGCAAGTGTTCTTGCTCACTCACAACGTCTATTTTCACAAGGAGGTTACGTTTCAAAAATCTCGCGGAGGCGGCGTGCTCAAAGAAGAGACATTTTGGACGATTCGCAAATCGAGAGATGAATCGCAGGTCGTTAGGCACTCGTCCAATCCTATTAGAAGCTCATACGAACTGCTTTGGCTCGACGTTCGGGAAGCCAGGAACGGCAACCTCTCAATTCAGAACAGTCTTCGGCGCATCCTGGAAACGTATTTCAAAATGCTTGGCGGGATTGATCTCGACAAGATTCATGAACGATTTACCGGAAACGAAAAGCTCACGTGCCGCGCATTGCTGTCGTGGGTGAATGACGGATCGCACTCGGCGCATGACGACCTCTACGTCGCCGTGGATGACACTACTGTCACACTGTATCTGGAAGTCTTCAAGAAGATTTTCGACAGCGCGGGCCATATTGAGCATTACAATATGATGATCGTTGGGCCGCCCATTACTACAGGCGCGATCCGAAGTCTGCCGTGACGGTAATCCATCGTCGTTGCGATACTTGCGTGCCATTCTCTTGTTCATTTCCGCCATCCCTGCTGAATCGCCCAGAGTTCCGCCAAAATCAAGCCGTCGCCGAAGTCCTTTTGCTCGTCAGTGACCGTCGTAACGCCTGTACGCTTCATTTTCTTTACAAGTGTCACGGCAGTCAGATCGAAATACGCTCGACAATATTTCTGGTGATGGACTTGTGTCGACGGTCATAGAGTCGAGTGGTTCTGGGATCGGCATGACCGGCCAGATTTTGCACTTCTTCAAGTGGGACGCCCTGATTGAGCAGATTAGTTATCACTGCAACTCGAAAGGAATGCGCGGAGAGTCTCAGGGGAAGGCTGCAGGCTTTCATGCGGCGTTTAATCATCCGGCCGATGTCGCCTGCTGACATTGGACGGACACTCAATGTGTTGGTTTTACGAATGGCGGTGCGGAACAGAGGACGATCGGTAGCGTCGCCAAGTTTGCAGCCGGTAGATTGCAGATAAGTTCGCAACAGGCCCTGCAGATCGTGCCGAACGGGGATTTCTCGGGACTTGCCGCCCTTGTCGAGAAAGTGCAGGCAGTACTGATCACCGGAGTCGTACAGATCTTTGACTTTCAGTCGAGCCACCGCGCCAACTCGCGACGCGGTGTAGATCAGAATCGACATAATGGCCTTATCACGAAGACCGACAACGTTGTCGGTATTAATGGACGACAACAGTTTGCGAGCCTGCTTGATTGTGATCTCGGGCGTCTTGCCTTCCATGACCTGATAACGTTCGCCTCGCACGGACAATGCAGGATTCAGAACGATGGCATGACGCGTCACCATGCCGTCGAAGAAATGTCGCAAGCCCGCCAGAATCTGCTTCTTGCTGGCGACCGATAGTGTCAGTTGATCGAGGTAGATCCCGACGTCCGCCGGTGACACTTCCTCCAATCTACGTTGACGATCGACGCACCATTGCAGGAAACAAAGCACAGCTCGCCGGTACGCTCGCCGCGTATGTGCGTTTCGAATCTTCGCGTGGAAGAATTCTTCATACGCAAACCGAGCGTTATTGCCCGCATTTTCGATGATGGCGGGCAACGGCGGTTTGGTACTCCCAATCGATTCAACAGTGGAATGAATGACACTGACGCCCAAAACCAGATTCTGTTCATGCATGTCTGCGATCAGGCGACATTCGTTTCGCGTGCAGCCCAGTCAAGGAACGCTCGTCGATGAACGCGATCCCATTTCTGAATGGCCTCGTTCATGTCGAAGCGGCCACACTGCCATTCGCGTGCCGGCATCCACAGATTCAGCAGAAATCTGGCTGCATGCACAGCGTTAGCATTGGCAGCGGATTCCGCTGCCCAGATATCGAGTTGATTGGGATTCCACGGTGCGACGCCCGGCGCATCAACCAATGCAGGAAACTTCACACCCAATCCGAGAAATGCGTTGTCACTTTGTTTCATATTCCTGATGACCTCCATGGTGGTTTTGAATTTCATATTCAATTTCTTCACCCTCTGTATGTCACCGATAACAACTTTTATCAACCATAAAGAAATTCTTGATTTCTGAGGAAAATCACAGGCAATCTGACAAGCTGGTTTGCTGAGGTGCATGCTTGCCGGCTGGCAAGTTTTCCTTCACGGAACTCGGGAATATGGATGAGCCGATTCTTTCGCACGACGATCGTCCGCACTTCCGGTTTGAGCAGACTCACCTGTGGGCCCAACAAATGGCCTTGTGCTTAAATCCGCAATTCTTTGCTGGAACTTCCCGATTGGGCCGTTTACGATTCAGCAATGGCGGAAGCCATGTCATTTTTCATTCGACATTTTTGGTCCGTGTTTGCCAATTCCCTCTGGGAAAAAAAACTCCAACCGTTTCGCCGGGTTGTTAAATCAAGGTAGACGGGTCGTTGCTGGCCTGAAATAACGGCAACCTCATTCGGTGGAATCTTTCCACTGATGTTTTGATGAGCTCCACAATTCGGTGGGGTTGATTGAAACAGTGTCACGAGTACGAGCGCGACACAAACGGAAGGAGAAAGCATGGGTGAGTATGTTTCTGCTGGTCGTTCCGGAAGGAAAGGCCAGCGACGAGTGTCTGAACGAGAGAAACACGAATGGGTTCGGTTACTCTGGTTCGTCATCGCAGCGACGTTTGTCATTCATTTGGCATTGTTGCTGGACGCCAATAAGTCGTTCTTCTGAGAACGCAAGCTGACGGGATTCCCCGTCAGCTTTTTTTAATGCGCCGATTGAGCTGTTCGACTCTCAGCGCAATAAAAAAGGGTAAGCCGAAGCTTACCCTGAGAGGATTACCCAAGGTAATCCGGTGAATTCAGGAGGAGGTTGCCGTTCAATCTCATGTCTGTTTTGTTCAGACTCAAGATGGTTCCCATATGGACATTTCCACGAGCCGTGTAGCTTGTGGAACTCAGGACATCGTCCCAAACACTATCCCCGCGTGCCGGATTTTCAAAATTGTGCCACCTTGCAACATGATGCTGCAGGACGCGAAAAATATCCTCGCGGCTGATTTTCGCCAGCACACCCCATGAGACCGAAACCAGCCCAACATCAAAGTTGACATCCAGATTCAGCTTCTTTCCCCGTACCCGTAGAATGGGATCCACATTCGTGATCCACAGTCCCACTCCGCAGTCGATCAGTTCGACCGGCTGCTCCCCAAATTCCTCCGCATCGATCACCGTGGGTCCAGATTCAAACCAATCTGCCCAATACCTCTCCGACTCCGTTCCTTTCGTTTGTGTTTGCATAACACCTCATTGATTCCGTTCGTTAATAACCGCGAGTTTTTAACTCTCCCGCAGAGTACTCATCTTTTTATGCCTGACGAGCGGGGGCAGACCATCGTTTTGTTTTAAAACCTCGATAGTCAGGGGGTTTGTTACGCAACGGCCACAGGCAAGTTCGTCTGGACGAATTGTGAAATGAATTGCTGCGGCTTGTATTTGAATACGGTGTCAGTGGTTGACAACGAACAAGTCAGATGAATCGAATTGGGAAAGAGTACCGTCGAAGGAACGCAGAAACCATCGCGGTCTTTTATGGAATTTTCTCATCGGGGTATTTTGAGATGGGATGAGTCGCGGAGATGTCGTTCAATACGGCACAGGATACCAATCGTGCGCATTCCCACATCGCAGTGGAACGGCCATCGTTGATTTGTATCGAAGATTGAAAGCGTGCTGTTGATCCCTCTCCGTCGTCAGGCGGCTGAATACTTGTAAGCCCTCCTGCTAGCTTCTCAAACATAAAGCAGGCTACGCCGCCGTCGCGTTGTAAAACTTAAGACGTATGTTCGATCGTCGGAACATTGAAAAAGACGAAGCTCAGTTTGTCGAGCAATGGCAAACCGCCTTCCCGCGTTCTCCCCCTTTTGATGAGCTCCATCTGCGGATGGGGTTGATTGAAACAGTGCAGGCTGCAGGCCCGCACCGAAAAAAGGAGAACGCATGAAAGACGAAAAACCTTCTGATCTGCATTTTGCAGATCAAACACCAGAAGCTGTAGATCCGGAGTTGCGATATCAGGCATTCCTCGAAGTGCTGTTGGCACTCGAAGAACCTGAACTCACATACGAATCGGAAATCATGCCTTGGTGGATCTTCCCTCACATGGAGTGAGAAGATGACAAAGGTTTTCAGCTACCGGGTACGCCCGGTAGCGTTTTTATGCCACAGATTCTTCAGTTTGGCAAGTGGCTTGTAACTGTCTGGATTACTTCTTCTTTCCGACCATCTCAATCTGTTCTGAAGGACACGTTTCAATGGCGAAGCAACCTATACACAGCGTCCGGTTTGGCTACATCAAAGTGAACATCTGGTTCAACCAAACCAAATCCGGCGACCGCCACAACGTTACAGTGACTCGCTTGTATCGAGATGGCGACCTCTGGAGAGAATCCCAGCACTTCGGCCGCGATGACCTGCTGCTGCTGGCGAAGGCGCTGGATCAGGCCCATACATGGATCATGCAGCAAGGTGCCGTCAGCGAGCCCGCGTGATAATTGCAGATCACGAGAATCCCCTGGTTTCGAATCATCGCCGTGTGAACTTCAACTCAGGGAAGTACTCCCCGAAATGTACTTCATTTCGGCAGGCGTGACAGCGTCACACGTGCGGGCAAGCGACATTCTTTTGAGACAACGGAGGCTTACAATGCCAATGGTAAAGCAATACGTTACTTCAGAGGACGAGTTTCACGCCACGTTTTACCTGAGTGGCAGGATCCGGAACTACGGTTTCCAGTTTTGCGATTCAGTTTCGTACCCAGCGGCAGAGAGTGATTACCGAGATGCAATCAACGAACCGACAAGGGAGAAACGAGCAACTGCTCTGAATGCCTGGTGTGCGAAGTACCTGTCGAAGGCTGACACGCAAAGGCTCCGGACAGCAGTTCGCAAGCGTCGGGAACGCTGGCGACGCAGCGATGCAACGAAGACCGTGACCATATCAGCAAAAGCGCATAAGCTGCTCACGCAGATTTCAAAACGTGACACAGTCACGTTTTCGGAGGCACTGGAGCACTATCTGTCCAAAGCGTTGAATTCTGCTCGAAGCAGGGTCGGCAGTCGAAAGACGTCTTAGCTGGCACCCGCGTCGCGAATGATTATTCGACGATTGTTTTTCAATATTTCGCATTCATGGCCGTGATGTCACATTAAACGTCCACGGTATTCCGACATTGCCAATTTCGATCCATTTACCTCTGCAAGGCGGCAGCGATTTCCGCCGTGTCGCAACCTGGAAATTAACACCGCTGTTCGCCAGCAAAGTGAGCCATAGCCACCGTCAAATGCTGCGGAACTTCTGCCGATTTTGACATAAAACTGTACACACAGTCACCCAGCCTTCGACGCTTATGGAAAGCGGACCGACGCAGTTTCGGCCATTGGATCGCGACCTGAATAAGATCAGTGGTCCATAGCTGGATCGAACTGATTTTCACCCTGAAGTGTCGCCGATGGCTTTCCGTAAACGGGCGCACATGCCGGAAGGAGAGTCCGACGGCACAATGAAGGAGTCCGTTGTTGCGGCGTGAAAGCCGTTGCAGAAGGAAACATTGAGACGTGTTTGAAAATGCTCCGAATTGTCCGGGATCACTTGTCATGGCGTCGTATGAAACTCAACAATTGATTCGTTCGACTACGTTTTGTTCTCCTGCGCATTGCGCGTAATTAGTGCATTCTCCTCATGAAAAAACAGCAGATCGTTCCAGAGCCATTGTTGGTATCTGCCAATTCCGACGGAGAAATTCAGCGACGCCCGTCAATCGCGATGCAACTCTTGATTGCAGTCAATGGGATTTGCGTTGTGCTGCTCTTGTTGTTTGTCGCGTATGATTATCAGCGAGCGCTGGGGCAGCGACTTAGCGAAAATCAAATTGCATTGCAGGAGGAAGCCATGATTATGCTTTCTGCTGTTCGCGATATTGAGCACCATGGCGTTGAAAGTCTGCAGCGTTTTATCGACAGCGTCTGCCTTGGTATGGAGGATGCTCACTCTCTCGGCCATCACATCGTTGTGCGATCGCGCGACCATGTGCTGCAGGCACAATCTCACCACCGCGCTGGTGATGAAATGCTTCGCTCGGTGGAATCTGCTGCAGAACACGCGGGACATCGTGGCCAATTTCAGGGCCGAGAGCTGATTGTTGGAGTTGCACGACACGATAAGCTCGCCGTCTATGTGTCGGAGTATATCGACAATGTTCGCGCTGAGGTTATTCGAAACAGTCTGCGCAGGCTCGGCGGTTCACTTGCACTGGGTATCCTTGCTGCGATCATTGTCAACATCGTGCTGCTGCGGATCGTCGTGCGTCCGCTGGAGCGACTGATTGGCATCGTCAATGAGGTCAGCAATGGGCAGTTTGGCATGCAGGTCAATGGATTCCGCAGCCGGGAGCTGAGTTATCTGTCGTTGGCGATCAATCGCATGAGTCAATCACTGGAAGACAGCGACCGCCAGCGAAGGACGCAGTTGGCAAAAGCTCGGCGGATTCAGCGGAACCTGTTGCCTGAGGATCCAGATCTTGGCGGTGCGATATTCGCCGTGCATTACGAGCCGGCTGATGATGTCGCGGGAGACTTTTACGATGTGCGTCGTCTTGCGGATGGCAGCCGAGTCGTTTTATTAGCTGACGTGACAGGTCATGGAATTCCCGCTGCCATGAGTGCGACGCTGCTCAAAGCCCATTTTGCGGAAGCCTGTGAACGATTCAACGATATTCTGGAGATCGTTCGCCACGTCAACTCGCGATTTACCGATTTGACTCTACCCGAAGATTTCGCAACGGCAATCGTGCTTCGATTCATTCCGAAATCGCGCCGCCTGCAGATTGTCAATGCTGGCCACGATGCGGTCTTGTTAAGGTCTCCGGACGGAGGCATTCGAGAATTCCCGTCTTCCGGTCTGCTATTGGGCGTTGATCCGGATGCAGACTGGTCCGTCGAAGGCATTGCTGTGTCGCCTCGCGACCGATTGCTGGTCTACACGGACGGTGTTTCCGAGACGTTTGATGCAGAGAAGTCGATGTTCGGTCGCGACCGCGTTCTGTCTCTCCTCTCGGAGACAGCCGCGCGAACCCCAAAGGCGGCGCTGGAGTCACTTATGCAATCGCTGGATACGTTTCGTGGCGACGGAATTCAACTCGACGACGTGACGGCGATTTTGATTGATTTCTGACATGCCGCATTGCCCAGCGCCGACGCAACAAATCGTACGAAAGTTCGGTCGTCCAATCACTGATTCGATTTTATTGCTTAAGCGTTTTCGAACGAAGGAATGCGACAGGAATTGCACAATGAACGCGCTTGAGTCGGCGGTGGCGGATTCTGCCGATCGGCAGGCGCAAGAGTTTTTCGATTGTGTCGAGGATAAGGTTTCGCATGTATGAAATCGTAGCTACCACAAGTTCACTGAAGGTCTAATCAGGCTTGTGATTCGGTTGAGTCGATGACACGCTCTGGCCAAGCTGGAACTCGGCCCACGATGTTCACTTAGGAAGGGATGCCTTTCGTGAGTCATCGATTTTGCTCGCAATCGACGGAATCAGACGTCGCAGTCCTTAAAACGCATTACGTAATTCTCCTGTGTATCAGCATGATGCTGCTTGCTTCCGGTTGTGCTGCGGGACGGCAGGGAATTGCGCAGACATACAAGCCTGCCGTAGCTTCAGAAGCATTTCCAAATCGCGGGTTGTCAGCAAGTTCGGAGGCTGTGTCTACACATGCTTCGAATGGCACAGTCGGCGATGCGCCGTTGACTGCTTCGAATTCAGATCGCCTGAATGGCCAGGTGTCGAACGAAATCATGCCAGTAGGATTCGCAGTCCAGGAACCGTTGGCGGTCATGATTCCAAGTGGCGACGAAGGGTCAGTTCAAACCGACCAAACTTCCGTGAACAACGAATCAACCGGTTGGTCACTTGCTCAGTTGGAAGCAACCGCATTGCAGCAAAACCCGGCGATTCAGCAGGCATCGTCATCGGCACAAAAGGCCTACGGTTATCGCAATCAGGTCGGTCTCAAACCCAATCCTGTGATTGGCTATCAGGGGCAGCAATTGGCTGACGCTGGTACGGATCAGCACCTTGCTTTTGTTGAACAAGACATCGTCATGGGGGATAAGCTGCGGAAGAATCAATCCGTATTGAATCAGGAAATTCAGTCGCAACTTTGGGAAGTCGAAACGCAAAGAATGCGGGTACTCACCGACGTACGCCAGCGATTCTATGAAGCTCTTGCAGCGCAACGACGGAAAGAGTTGGCCATTGGATTTGAGACCGTCGCGGCAAAGGGTGTCCGTTTCGCCGAAGCCCGTGTGCGAGCCAAAGAAGGCACGCGACCAGAAGTTCTACAGGCTGAGATTCAACTTAAGGAAGTGCAGTTGCAGCGACGAAACGCTGAAGCCGCGTTTCGAGGTGCATGGAAGCAGCTAATGGCGGTCGCTGGTATGCCTGATCTGCAGTCGGGAACTCTTGACGGTCAATTGTCTGTCGCCACCGCTGATCGCGATTGGGACACGATTCAGAACCAGATTCTTTCATCCAGTCCTGAACTTCAGGGTGCCCGTGCTCGATTTGCAAGGGCTCGCGCAAATCTGGATCGTCAGCAGGCGCAGGCGATTCCCAACCTGTCATTGATGCTCGGTGCGGGTCAGGATAACGGCACTGGCTCCAGCATGATTAACACACAGGTGGGTCTTCCGATTCCAATTCACAACAAAAATCAGGGCAACATCGCGGCAGCTCACGCGGAGTTCTGCCGAGCGTCGCATGACGTTCGCCGAACCGAAAATTCGATTCAATCACGACTTGCCCAGGCCCGCCGCGACTTTGAAGTATCAGCGGCGACAGTCCTGCAGTACGAGCAGGAAATTCTCCCCCGAGCTCAGGAGACATTGACGCTCGCTGAATCGGCCTACGAGGCAGGTGAGTTCGATTTTCTGCAGGTCCTGATTGTTCGCCGCACCTACTTTGAATCAAACCTGTCGTATGTCACCGCGCAGGTTGACCTAGCGCGGTCAGCGGCTTTGGTGGATGGATCGGTCCTTTCCGGTGGACTGGATTTTACTCGCGACACGGAATTCGACAGCGCACTTCGAGATCAGTCGCTGACGGGGCAATAGTGTGTAATTTGAAATGAAATCAAAAACTGCCGCACCAGAAAAGTAGCAACCGATACTTAAATTGGTGAACAGTATTTCACGATTGAGTTTGACTGGACAGGACAACGGAATGTCAAGATCTACCTACTATGCACTGTTGGCCGTTGCCTGCGTGCTCATGAGTTCGCTTCCGGAATTGCTGGCGCAACACGCCGGCCATTCAAATGGATCGGATGTGTTGCCGTTGCAGTCAGAGTCTGACATTGAGGCGATGACATCGCAAACCGGCCCTCTGAGCCTTGATGCGCTGGAATCGCTGGCTCTTGCAAATAATCCCACGCTGCAGCAGGGACAGGCTCAAATTCGCGCCGCCAGAGGAGCCGCATATCAGGCTGGACTCGCCCCGAATCCAATCGTGGGCTATACCAGCGACCAGGTAGGAATCAACGGGACTGCCGGTGAGTTACAGGGCGGATTCATCTCTCAGGAAATTGTGACCGGCGGCAAGTTAAAGCTCAGCCGAGCAAAGTACATGCAGCGTGCCAGCATTGCCCAAACAAACCTTTATGCTCAGCAACAACGAGTTCTGAATGATGTGCGGATTCAGTTTTACAGCACTCTGGCGGCACAGCAACTTGTGAGTGTTCATGAAAAACTTGTCGCGAATGCGGAAGACAACGTACAGACTCATCGGGAAATGCTCAACATCGGTCAGACTTCGGAGTCTGATGTCCTGCGGGTTGAAGTAGAACAGCAGCGGGACCGCTTGAACCTTCGAAAAGCAGAACGTGAATTCGACCAGAATTGGCGAATGTTGACCTCCGTGACCGGGGTGCCGAATCTGACAAATCCTGGTTTGTCCGGAAGTCTGGCTTCGCACGAAGAATCGCTGACGTGGGACCAGGCGCTCTCACAACTGCTTTCCACAAGTCCCGAACTGCAGGCCGCACGGCAAAAAATCCAGCACGATCAGATCACAGTTCGCAGGGAACGTGTTCAACCGATTCCGGACCTGTTGATCGACGTTAACACCGGCCGCAATTTTGAAACACGTGACAACGTAGTGGGGATCACAGCGGGCATCAACCTGCCAGTCTTTAACCGCAATCGCGGCACCATAGAACAGGCGCAGGCCGATCTTTCGCGAGCCTGCGCAGAGGTGCGACGCCTGGAACTGGAGTTACAGAATCGGTTAGCGGCGGAATTTCAATTGTACGAGACATCACGCGATCGCGTGGAGGAATACGAATCAACAATTCTCCCCAAGGCGAAACAGTCACACGCGCTGCTTGTGGAAAGCTACAGGCAGCGTCGAGCCCCGTGGACGGACGCATTGATGGCCCAACGCATGTATCTTTCACTGGGAGCCGAATACCTTGATAACCTCAGACAATTCCGTGAGGCGGATGTAAAGATTCGCGGCCTGCTGTTGACAGGCGGATTGACCGAGCCCGGCCAGCCAGTCGGTGGTGGTCACATTGATGCTGTCGCCCAGCCACGATAGACCGAAATCGACGCATTCCGCGGTTTGTTCCTGCCATTTTTGATGAATCGAAATTGCTATGACAACTCCCGACAATCGGCGTAACTTTCTGGCTCAGAGTACCGTCGCCGCCACCGGCTTGTTCATGGCAGGACGCGCGACTGGTCAGGAGCAGGCGAAGCAGCCTCCAGTCCATCAGCACTCTCCTGCCAATGGCGAACACGCTGGACATATGGAAAAGATGGACCATACGCAGCACGCAGTCCCAGGCGAGTACCCGCGAATGCACCCAGGATTTGCGGGCCCGATCGGCGGTCCACAGGATCGCGGCAGACTCGTTCCCGGATTGCGAGCGCCCGATCAGCCGCCCGTGCCAATTCTGGCACCTGACCTGAAGCAGCTGGAATGGACGATGGTTGATGGAGTTAAGGAATTCCATTTGGTTGCCGAACCAGTGCGACGGGAGTTGCTGCCAGGCCTGTGGATCGATACATATGGCTACAACGGCGATATGCCGGGCCCGACCATTGAAATCAATCAGGGCGATCGGGTGCGAATCGTTCTTCAAAACAAATTGCCGGAAGGGACGTCGTTGCATTTGCATGGGTTCGAACTACCCAACGACATGGATGGAGTTCCTCACCTGGTCCAGGACCTGATCGAACCGGGTGAGCAGTTCGTTTATGAAATGACGGTTCATCAGGAAGGAACATTCTTCTATCACTCTCACGTCGGCATGCAGGAAACGATGGGGATGGTGGGGCTGTTCATCGTGCATCCGTTTAAGCCGCATGAGCCGGTCATCGATCGGGACTTCTGCCTGATCGCGCAAGAGTTTCAGATTCGCCCCCTTTCGACCGTACCCGACACGCTGGCGATGGAATGGAACTATTTGACATTCAACGGTCGTTGCGGCCCGTTGACAACGCCGCTCCTGTGCAAGCTGGGCGAGCGCGTGCGCATCCGCTTTGTCAACTTCAGCGTCATCGATCATCACCCGATACACCTGCACGGGCACACGTTTTGGGTCACTGGCACTGAAGGCGGCCGCATGCCGGAGCCATCGTGGTACCCAAGCAACAACGTGCTGGTCGGTGTGGCTCAGGCGCGTGAAATCGAGTTTATTGCCAATAATCCCGGTGATTGGTTCATGCACTGCCATATGTTCCACCACATGATGAACTCGATGGTTTCCCAGGCCGGGCCGCTGGTGCGCCAGTATTCCACTCCGCAGCAACTCAAGGTTCCCGGATATCCGCAAATCATGCTGGGCATGGAGATGCCCAATATGAAAGGCATGAAAATGGATGGCATGAAGATGGATGAAATGAAGATGCCGGCTGACCAACAAGCGGAGTCTAAGAAAGGCGACGTCAACTATGGAATGGAAGGCATGGATCGAGTGGAGGGACGTCGCGAAGCGATCGGCATGAGACCCGGCTGGTCAATGGGTGTGGAAGGCCTGTCGACCGTTGTTCGCGTGCTGCCTCCCGAGATGTTCGACAAAATCATGGAATCGGAAGGTCATGAAGGCCACCAGATGCATGACATGAAAAACATGAAGAAGTAGTTTGCACACGAGATTTAAACGTAAACATTCTGGATCCTGATTGATATCGCCAGGATCCGCACTGCGCCTTCAGGCACTGACTGTCAAACACCGGAAGCGGCAAGGACCATGGAGACACATGATCCCGCCGTTCCGGCATTGGGAGCCACTTTCATTCAGCATGACTTAGGCGAAACAATCTCGTCCGATTATTTCTTCTTGCCTGCCTTGGTTTCGTGCTTATGGTCGTCGTGTTTGTGTTCACCGTGCTCATCGTGCTCACCGGCTTTGATCAATTCTTCGACTTTGGCCAGCGTGGCTTCGGGATTCGCCTGAGCTTTGCCAGTGCAGCCTTTGCAGCACAGAAAGACGGGCTTGCCGTCTAGTTCCAGCTTGACTGGCGCTCCCATCGAACCAAGCAAGCCCTTCGTTTGGATTGCGCAGTACTTTTGTGCTTCGGCGGCGGCTCGATCTTCAGGAGAGAGTTTTGCCAGTGCAGCAGAGGCCTCAGTGAGTTTCTCAGCCTTGATCAGAGTGTCCTTGCCCGCTTTAACGGCTTCTTCGACGCAGCTTTCACAGCAAACGAAGACTGGCTTGCCTTCAATCATAACCTTGACAGGCTTGCCCATGGCTCCGAGTCGGCTGTATTCCATCATTGTGCAGAAACGCTGAGCCTTCGCCAACTTGCGGTCAGCAGCGGGTAACTCCGCCAATGATGTGGCAATTTCTTTTTCGACCTTTGCAGCATCGTGTTCATGGTCATGGTGCTTTGCATCAGCCTGGCCCGGCTTGTCGTCTGCCATGGCAGAAGTCGCGGCGAAGACGCCAGCAGCCATCCCAAGTGCAAGGCTCATCATCAAATTCGATCGTACAGTAATCATTCAAGCAATCCTTTTCGAAATTCAAACGCGAAAGAGAATCTCGATGTTGCAGAAGTGCAATCAGAGACCCAAACTTCCCCAAAAATCAGAGTTCACGACGTTAGATGCACGGACGGAGCTCGCCCTTCACGAAATTGTGGAGATTTTCCAAAAATCACTGAGGACCCTGAGCTTTGGGGAGTGCGAGTGACAGGATCTGCGAGGTGTCACGCATGTCAAGCTGATGCTGGTTGGCAGTATTTCTGGAAATCGGCCCGTGTGTAGACGGCGGAATCGCCGCGTCAGCATGGCCTGTGCGCTGCCAAAATCGTCGTCAGTGTTATAGTCGTCGTCGCGACCACTGCTCCCGTAAACGACTTGGTCAACAAACCGCCGCGCGGTGCTATGGATGTTCAAGCCATGCCAGTCGTCAAACCGCAGCTGGCTCGCCGGTAAGGAGGACATTCTCGTTTGCGATTCCGCACACTGCGTACATGCTGCAGTAACTTACGAGGGATTCTGCGATTCCATTTTTGAGGGAATAGAGACGGCGATAACATACAGCTCTGCTGTCAGTTTCGACTATCCTATGATGAAACGCCTGCTTCCAATCGTCATTCATTTGCCTAGCCGTGTCTTCGTTCGTTGGAATCATTTTCAACGACAAAGTTGCGTCCCAGAAGAACATGAAGCGACGGCCCCGGCAGAATACAGAGTCGCCATCGACATCCATGCACTGGTTGAGAGCAATTAGAGTTCAAAGTAGAGTAGGTAATGTCACAAGAATTCGGCGGAAGAAGCGACAAGTTTGGGAATGAATTTGAACGCCTTTGGGTTGCCTCACTCGCCCTGCGAATATTGGATGGGACTGCAACAAGTCTTTTGTGGGAACCGCTCGGCAGTGCGGGCAACGGCATTGAATTGCGGTTGACTCTCCCAGAGGAAGTCGTGGAAGTTCATCAATGCAAGATCGAGAACAAGACTCAAGGCAACTGGACAGCTCGAGCTCTACAGTCTGCCGGCGTTGTTGACGCAATCCGACACCAAATTGACCGACCTGATGTCGATCGGTTCGTTTTTGTCTCCCGTGATCCTTGCAGAATTGTTGATGATCTGGCCGATCGTGCTGGACGATGCAACAATGATCCACACTCGTTTCTGAAATACTCGTTAAGTTCGAAGAAGCATCGCGACGAGTTCCGAATATTGTGCCAATGTTGGCAACTTGAAGCGTCAGTTGCCGAAGACGTATCACGAGCGATTCATTACCTGCAGAGAATTGTGACAGAACGTGGATTTTGGCAACCCAGCGAGAGGCTAAAACTTGAACGTGAGGCACGCGCCTTCGCGAAAGGAGAAGGGAAGACAATCATTGACTCAGTGATTCGCTTCCTGTCTGAATCTTTAGGCAACGAAGTCAATGCAACAACTCTTCGGCAACATCTGCGAGTGAGTAACCTTCCTCCACGTGACATGCTTGATGATCTGTCGGTTGCAGCAACAATTGAACGCTTGCAATCTGTGTTTCAACGTTCGTTGAGCGGCGTGTTGGCAGGAAACCAATTGATACCGAGAAAGGAGGCCGGAGAGATCCTTACCGATCTTACCAATCCAGACGGACCTCGCTTGATATTGCTGCATGGGAGATCCGGGTATGGAAAATCGGGTGTGCTGTTGGAAGTGACGCACAGACTTATTCAAAGTGCAATTCCTTTCCTGCCGATCCGGCTTGATTCGCAACGGCCTGAATCCGGCGACGTTTACTTCCGTGATATCCTCGGGCTCGATGACCATCCCGTCCGGTGTTTGCTGTCGGTTGCCGGAAATGGCTCGGCCGTGCTCGTTGTTGATCAACTTGACGCCGTTCGTTGGACCGCATCGCATTCTGAGTCCGCGTGGCAAATTTGCCGTGATCTGATTGAATTCAACAGCCCGCTTAATGATTGGGATTGAGCAATCGAACTTCGAGCTGGTTCAGGAGAATGATTCGTTTTTTTTTGAGCGGGATTTCTTCATGATCTTGTGACGTTCCTGTGACGCGAGCTG
>Ga0154020_10000768_pt1 | contig 39662 bp, 35 predicted proteins | sample Klosneuvirus_201_FD_109709 | JGI IMG/M metagenome (GOLD analysis project Ga0154020, IMG submission 109709) | Active sludge microbial communities from wastewater, Klosterneuburg, Austria - Klosneuvirus_20160825_MG | ecosystem: Engineered > WWTP > Aerobic digester > Activated sludge | place... | reverse complement strand
CAGCTCGCGCGCATCCTGGCATTCCCGCACGTCCGCCCAGGCTTCCTGGAAGGATGCACCTTGCGCCATGCGCGCACGCGCGGCGCCGGCGCGGGCGCGCACCAGGCCCGGCTGCAGCCCGGCGCTGCCCAGGTCTGCCGCCAAGGACTCACTGGGAATCTCCAGCCAGCTGGCCTGCGGCACGCCCACCTCACGCAACAACAGTTCCACCGCTTCGGACGGCGCCATGGGCGGAACGGGAAACCAGCGCGCGCCGGTGCGTTGCAGGGACTGGGAGATGTGGGCGGGCAGGGGCAGGCCGCCGGCGGGGTCATGGGTGGCGGTGGCCAACAGCACCACCGGGGCGTCCAGGAGGTGGCGGCACAACACACAAAACACCGCCAGCGTGGCGTGGTCCACGCGGTGGAGATCCTCCAGCACCAGCAGCACGGGGGCGCGGGCGGCACGCGCACGCAGCAGCCGGCACAACACCTCCAGCGCATCCGGGGGGTCCAAAGACGCGTCCGCCGCCGCGTCCTCCTCCGGCAGGTTGGTGATGCCCAACATCTTCCACAGCCACAGGGGGACGTGGGCCTCGGGACCCATCTCTGCTTTCACCAGGTCCCGGACATCCGGGGGGAGCACGTCCACCGGCATGGCGCGCGGAAGACCCAGCGCCTCACGCAACAGGATGGCCAGGGGCGGGGGTGGCGACAGCGCCAGCTCGGCGGGGCAATGCACCACGCCACCGCGGAATCCCAGGCGCGCGGCTTCTTCGGCCAGCCCGTTGGCAAGGTCCGAACTCCCGCACCCCGCCGGCCCATACAGAATGGCCGCGGCGCCGCGGTGTGTGGCCTGCGCGTGTTGCAGCAGCCGGGACAAGCGGGTGCCCAGCCGCGCGCGCGGTGACTGGTCAGACGCTTCATCCACGCTGGGCTCGGTGGAGGGCATGGGATGGTCTTCCCGGCGCAGGCCGGTGGCCTCGTAGACGCCCCAGCTTTTGGGGGGCCGTCCCACGCTCAAGGTCCCAATGCCGTGGCCCACCGCGCGGCCGCCCTGCAACCGCCACGCGGTTTCACCCACCAGCACCTGCCCACGCGCGGCGTGGCCCGCCAGGTCCAGCGCCACCACCGCCGGGCCGCCCACCACCGCAAGTTCGCGTTTGAGGGGGCTGCCCACGTCCCCCACATACGCCCGGCCACTCTCCAGGCCTGCGCGCATGGACCAGCGCGCGCCCTGCATGTTGAGGCGGCTGGACAACTGCAACGCACACCCCAACGCACGCCGGCTGGCCACGCGCGCGGTTTCCTGCAGCCCAAACACGCATACCGCCGCCGCACCGCCAGCCAGCACATCCAGCTGCAGCAACGTCCCGCCGTTGGCCTCCACCGTCTCATGGATGAGGTTGACCCCCGCGCTCAGGTCCAACAGCACCGCCGAATCTTCGGCGTCATCCGGGTAATCCACCTCCAACGGAAACGCGGCCACCGCCACCGGGCGCACTTCCCCCGCCGCACCCAGCGGGCTGTCCTGGCCTTCCACGCGCTGGCGCACGGCTTTGGGCAGCAGCGGCCGCAACGCGGCGAGATACCGGGGCGCGTTGAGGGCCAGCAGGGTCTGCAAATCCGCCACGCGGGCGGGTGCACCGGCCACCTCAGACGGCACGTTGATGAGGCGGCGGCCGGCCGCGCGTATGGGCCCAATGTGCGCCTGCCAGCCGGTCAACGCGGTCACCATGGCTGGCCCCACCACCAGTTCCCCCGGGCCCGCGGCGTCCCGCAACGACGCCACCGTGGTGCACAGGCGCCCCAGCACCAGCTGCTCCAGGCGTTCGTTGGCGCTGCCGCACAGCGCAAGGCGAAAGCGCCCCAACTCGGCGCCCGCGCGCATGGTCATGCGCGTGGGAAACGTGGAGCGCAGGATGTGCAACATCTCCACCGCGGCCCGCGCGGCGCGGTGGGCCGGCGCCGGAACATCTGTGGAGTGGGCCCAGGGTGTGGCGCCGGTGCCGGGTGCGCGTGCCGTGAACATGACCAGCGCACCAGACGGGCTGAACTTGAGCAGGTACCCACCGCGCGGGAATACCGCCTCTTCCAGGATGCGGCGCAACGCCAGCGAAAGTTCCTGTGCGGCGCGGGAGGCCTCTTCATCCGCCGCGGCAGCGCCACGGCGCTCATAACGCGGCGGCACGGCGGAAAATTCCACCGTGAGCAACACACCGTCCACCCACTGGATGTGGGGCGCCACGCTGGTGCCGTCCACCACCAACGCTTCCACCACGTTGTAGGGGAGGAAGGTGATGAGCCGGTTGAGGCGGGCAAGATCCGCGTCCACATCAAGCACGGTGGCACGCACTGGCGGGGATCAACAACCCAGGTGTTTCACGGGGGAGGATGCCTACAGCTGGTCATCCCGGAACGTCTCGGCCTGCGTGGGGGCGGCGTCTTCCAGCTTGGGCTCACTGCCACACTTGAACGGCACCACAATGCTGTTGCGGTCATCATGCGGCACACGTTTGCCGGTGTCCTTGTGCACCGAATAGTGGCAGATGGTTTCCGGCACGGTCCAGGACGGCTCATCAATGCCGGCCAACGCACGCTTCTGGTAGTCCATCCAGATGGGCAGCGCGGTGCGGCCGCCCTGTTCGCGCACGCCCAGCGGGTTGACGTTCTGGTCATACCCAACCCACACGCCGGTCACCAGCGTGGGCGTGTACCCCATGAACCACGCATCAAACGCATCATTGGTGGTGCCGGTCTTGCCGGCCACCTGGCGGCCAATGCTGCTGGCGCGCGCGGCGGTGCCAAACTTGGCCACCTGGGTGAGCAGGTACTGGGTCACAAACGCGTCCTCGGCGCGCATGACCCGTTCCGGGGCGCGGTCCATGGCGCTGAGCATGGCCAGGCGCCGCTCTTCCCGGGCCTGCCAGGGGTCATTGGGGTCCGCGTTCTCCTCCAGCACGTTGCCGTCCCGGTCGGTGATGCGCTTGATGAACAGCGGCTCCCCGCGCAGTCCCAGGCGGTTGAACACCGTGTAGACGCTCATGAGCTCCCAAAGCGTGACGCAGGACGAGCCAATGGCGGTGCCCAGCTCCTTTTTGAGCGGCGTCTTGACGCCCAGGCGCGCGGCGTAGGCCACCGCCCGTTCCAGCCCCACCGCCTGCATGGTCTTGATGGCCGGGACGTTCATGGAGTTCATGATGGCGGTACGCACCGTCACGTCACCCTTGAAGTCCTCCTCAAAGTTCTGCGGCTTCCAGCGCTTCTTGGCGTCGGTGTCATCCAGGATGAGCGGGCTGTCCACCAGGATGGTGGATGGCGTGAACTCCTCCAGGTCCACCGCGGCGGCGTACACAATGGGCTTGAAGGCGCTGCCCGGCTGGCGGCACGCCTGGAAGGCGCGGTTGAACTCGCTCTCCTCAAAGTTGTAGCCGCCAATCATGGCCTGGACGTACCCGGTGGCCGGGTCCATGGAGACCAAGGCACCCTGCACCACGGGTTCCTGGTCCAGCGCCACGGCGGGTTTTCCGTCGGCAAAGGCCTTGCCGTCCTCGGTGAGTTCAGGCTGCAGTTCATTGAGGTTGTCCCGGCCGTGGTCCACCTTCTTGAGGTCTTCCACATTGGCCACGCGCACCAGGATGACGTCTCCCACCTTCATGACGTCAGACTGTTTCTTCACCATCTGCGCTTCCCACCACATCTGGTAGTTGGGCGTGCGCGCCCAGCGCATGAATCCCAGCGGCAGGTGCGCGGTGGACTTGCCCACGCGAATGGTGGCCACGTTGCGCTCGCGCAGCTTCTCCACCACGCCCACGTACGTCTGTCCCAGCTTGAGGCCCGCGCCTTTGAGGACCTTCTCCTCGTATTTGTCCGCAAAGGCGCCGCGTTCCTCCGGCGTGTTGAGGTGGGTGAGCGGCCCGCGCCAGCCCTGGCGGCGGTCCAGCTCCTTGATGCGGGTGATCATCGCCTCTTCGGCGTAGAGCTGGCGTTCCAGGTCCAAGGTGGTCTCCACCACCAGCCCGCCGGCCAGCAACGCGCGTTCGCCGTAGTTGTCATAGATGTAGCGGCGCACGTGTTCGGTGAAATACGGCGCGGTGTCCTTGAAACGGTCATCCCGGGCGTGCACCGTCTGCTCCACGGTGAGCGCCAGCGCGGCCTGTTTCTCCTCGGGCTTGATGAACCCTTCCTCCACCATGCGGCCCAGCACGTAGGTCTGGCGCGCGCGCGCCTTCTCCGGGTGCACAAACGGCGAATAGGTGGAAGGTGCGGCTGGCAGCCCCGCAATAAGGGACATCTCGGCCAGGTTGAGCTCCCCCACGGACTTGCGGAAGTAGTTCTGCGCGGCGCTCTCCACGCCGTACGCGCCGTGGCCCAGGTAGATTTCATTGAGGTAGAGGTAGAGAATCTCCTCCTTGGTGAGCGTCTGCTCCAGGCGGCGGGCCAGCAGGATCTGGCGCACCTTGCGGCGCAGGCTGCGTTCGGTGCCCTTTTTGTATCCCTCTTGCGTCACCAGCAGGCTCTTGGCCAGCTGCATGGTGATGGTGGACGCGCCCTGTTTGGCGCGGCCGGACCGCAACGCCACCAAGGCGCTGCGCACCATGCCCAGGTAGTCCACGCCGCCGTGCTCAAAAAACTTCCCGTCTTCACTGGCCACAAACGCCTGGATGAGGTGGCGCGGGATCTTTTCGTACGGCACCAGGATGCGCCGCTCCACCGCAAACTCACCAATGAGCCGGTGGTCGGATGAATAGGCGCGGCTCACCAGGCGCGGCCGATATTCCGCCACCGTCTGGAAGTTGGGCAGGTCCTTGGAGAACAACGCGTAGACCGCCACGCTGGTGGACACCGTGACCAGCACGCCCATGACCAGCGCGTAACCCACAAGCCGCAGCCACCGGCCGCGCCCACTGGGCTGCGCTGGCAGGCCCAGCACCACCAGACCCGCGCCATTGGCCAACGCCGCCGCCAGGGCGTCCTGGTGGATGGTGTCAGCCAGGTGGTCCCCGTTGCCGTTTGTATTGCCGTTGCCATGGCCGTTGGTGTGGCCATTGCCGTTGCCGTTGATGCCGGGAGGGGCTTCACCGCCGCCTCCAGATGGTTCCACGTTGGGTGCATTGCTCACGGTTGGACCCCAAGGATGGCCGCTGGAGGCCACCCACCCACACGCTAGCACGCGGCGCGCCGGCTCCAACCTTTTCACCCGCAAAGGCCGGGCCACGTCACACCCTTGTGTTGCGCCCCCGTGCGCTTCCCCCTAGGTTGCCCGGCATGACGCAGTCCTTCCAGGGCGGGGACGGAAGTTCTGCCGGCCCGGCTTTTGGCGCGGGCATGGCATCTGGCGCGGCCAAGGTGGGTGACGTCACCACCCCGCAGCTGTCCATTGTCATCCCCGTCTACAATGAAGAGCAAATCCTGGAGGAGGCCGTCACCGCGCTGGTGGGCAAGGTGCGCGGCCTTGGGCGTTCTTTTGAGCTCATCCTGGCGGCCAACGGCTGCCGGGACCGCACCATCCCGCTGGCCTTGGAGCTCTCGCAAAAATTCCCCGAGGTGCGTCTGCTGGAGTGTCCCACGCCCAACTATGGGGCGGCGCTGAAGCTGGGGATGTTGCAGGCGCGCGGGGATGTTGTGCTTTGTGATGAGATTGACCTGTGTGACGTGGACTTCTACCGCCGCGCGTTGGACGTGCTGGACCGCGGTGAGGCGGACCTGGTGGTGGGCAGCAAGGCCATGGCCGGGGCGGATGACCGCCGTCCGGCGCTGCGCAAGGCCGGCACCCGGGTCATCAACGGGATGTTGCGGGTGTCACTCGGTTTCCAGGGGACAGACACCCACGGCCTCAAGGCGTTCCGCCGCACGGCGCTGTTGCCGGTCATCCACGCCTGCGTGGTGGACAAGGACCTGTTTGCGTCCGAGTTTGTCATTCGCGCGCAGCGCAGCGGTGTGGCCAGCATGGAAATCCCGGTGAGCCTGGAGGAACAGCGCAAGCCATCCATCCACCTGGTGCGCCGCGTGCCCAACGTGCTCAAGAACCTGGCGCGCCTGGTCTACGTCATCCGCCTGCAGGCACCCTGACGCGGTGAGGGAGACCAGACGTGACCGGTACCCTCCACATCCAGCACGGCCAGGTGGTGTGCTACCGCACCTATGACGCCGCCGAGGAGTTTGACCTCACCCGTGCGTCCCAGGCGCTCATGGACCAGGTGGCCAGCCGCGCCAGCTTCCGGCGGGTGAAGCCGGCGCACCTGCAGGTGCAGGACCCCCCGCTGCAGGTGCGCATGGGCACCACCAAGGTCACCGCGGGTGGCACCACGTTGGACGGTGAGGTCATCCTGCGGCTGTTTGCCACGGGCGTGGCCAGCGTGGGGTTGTGGCTGGTGTTGCCGCCCGGCACGCCGTTGGAAGACCTGCCCCGGCTGGTGGCGCGCCTCAATGACAACGTGGAAGTGGACAACCTGTGCGCGTCCATGGTGCGGCGGCTCACGTCCACCGTGGGCGCGGCGGCCAAGGCCCCGCGCCAGGCGCTGGGGGTGATGGAAGATTACTGCGTGGTGCTGGTGCGCAGCTTTGACCGGGACATCCAGATGACCGAGTTGCGCCGCGCCCCCGCGCTGGCGGCCATCCTGCTGGGTGAAGAAGCAGACGCGCCGCCGCTGAGCCGGCAGGCGCTGCGCGCCGCGCTGGGACGGTCGCTGTCCTATTACGGGGATGAGCTGGTGCTCATGGACTGGAACGCCGCGTTTGTGTTTGACCCGCGCGGTGGCGAGGACGTGGCGGACATCCTGGAGTTCACCACGCAGCAGCTGGTGGAGTTCCGTTATTATGACGCGTTTCTGGATACCCAGCTGGATCGCATCTATGACGAGGTGGAAAAGCGCGCGCGCAAGCCTTTTCGCAGCCTGCTGGGTGGAGACTGGGGGCGCCTGGCCACGGACCTGATGATGCTGCGGGTGGAGCTCACCGAGGTGACCGAGAAGATTGACAACAGCCTCAAGCTTGCGGGCGAGCCTTTTCTGGCGCGGGTGTACCTGGCGGCGGTGGAGCGGTTCCGCATCCCGCAATGGCGGGTGAGCGTGGAGGAGAAAATCACGCTCATTGATGAGCTGGTGGGCCTGGTGCGCGGGGAAATCACCTCCCAGAAGAGCGTGGCGCTGGAGACCGCGGTGGTGCTGCTCATTGTGCTGGAGATTGTCATCACCCTCACTGGCATTGCGCAGCATTGACCATGGTGCGCCTGCTGCTGCTCGCGGTGTTGCATCAGGCCCCGCCAAAACCGGTGACGCCGTTGGTGCGCATCCTGGACGTGGCGGAGGTCCAGGCGTTGCTTCCCCGCGCCAGCGTGGTGGACGCGCGGCCGCTGGAGGATTTCAAGAAGGGCCACATCCCCGGCGCGCAGTCCATGCCGTGGGAGGCGTTCACGCTGGAGGCTCCCGGCGTGGTCAATTGGCTGGTGGGTGACCCCGCCCGGTGGGGCAAGGTGCCCACGCCGGACATGGTGCAGCCGCGCTTGAGGGCCATGGGATTGTCCAACGCCCGCACGGTGGTGGTGGTGGGTGACCCCAAGGGGTGGGGTGACGAGGGGCGGGCGGCGTGGAGCCTGTTGTACTGGGGCGCGGCGGACGTGGTGTTGCTGGATGGCGGGCTGCCGGCGTGGCAAGCCGCGGGGCGCCCGCTGCAAACGGGTGCTCCGGTGCCGGCAAAGGCCGGGGATTTCCAGGTGAACGTGGTGCCGGCGCGGCGGGCCTTGCTGGAGGACGTTCGGGTGGTGAGCCAGACGCGCGGCATGTTGTTGGACGTGCGCACGCCAGAGGAGTTTGCTGGCGAGGCAGTGCCAGGACAAAAGCGCGGCGGCCACATTCCCTACGCGCGCCTGGTGCCGCACGTGGCGCTCTACAACGCCAACGGAAGTTATGTGGACGCAGCCACGTTGACGCGCCTGGTGGAGGGAGATTCCGCATTGGGGACGGGCACTACGTCAAGAACGCGCGCGCCGGTGACGTATTGCACCGGGGGCGTGCGCAGCGCGTTGTTGGCGGTGTTGTTGGAAGCGCGCCTTGGGGTGGTGGCGGCAAACTATGACGGCAGCATGTGGGAATGGGCCGCGCGCAAGGACACTCCGGTCACGCGCCACCCCTGAAAAGCCCACGGCGTCAGAACAGGATGCGCAACACCACACCGGTGGTGATCATGCCCGCGCCCAAAAGCGCAATGAGGAGACCCAGGCCGCCCATCACCGCAATGGGCACGCTGCCCGCCAGCAGGAGGCCGGGAATGCCGGTGAAGCCGCGCCCGCCCAACGTGAACCCAACCGATTCTCCCTGGCTGTTGCCCAGGGCCACCGCCCCCGCCGTCACACCGCCGGCCGCGGCCATTTGCGCCACGCCCACCGCGCTCACCACCCCACCCACAATCCACAACACCACTGCGGTGGTGCGCGCGGCGCCGGTGAGCACGCCCGCCTGTTCTTCGGCGTGCGCATTGGGGGTCATCCCAAGAACCAGGGCAGCGGCAAGCACACACAGTCTGAAGCGTTGGGCCAAGGGACAACCTCCGGGTGAATTGGGATGAAGTCCCCAAGCTACCCTGGAGGTTCACCTGCCGCCACCTCTAAGGGCGCGCGGCCAACACCACCAGCACATCCTTGACCGCACCGGCGCGCATCAGCGTTGCCGTGACCGTTTTCCCCACCATGTCACTGGACAACACGCCCTTGAGCTCCTCCAGGGACTGAACGCCGTCGCCCTCGTCACTGCCCAGGCTCACCAGCACGTCCCCCAACAGGATGCCCGCGCGTTCGGCGGGGCTCTGCGGCTCCACGTGCGTGATGAGCATCCCCAGGTCATGGCCTTTGAGCGCGTCCGGCGGGTTGCGCAGCGGCACGGGTTGCATGGCCACCCCAAGGTACGCGGTACGAACCTTCCCGTGCGCCGCCAGCTCGGCCACCACATGGGACACGGTGGCCACCGGAAGCGTGACCATGGTGCCGCGCAACAGCCCTGCGGTGTTGATGCCCAGCACCGCTCCGTTGGCGTTGATGAGCGGGCCCCCCGAAAAGCCCCGCGCGATGCCGCTGTCTGCCTCCAGGTAACGCTCCACGCGTGTGCCGGCGGGCGTGCGCCAGGCGCCACCCAACGTGCCCACCATCCCCAACCGCGCGCGCACCGTCTTCCCCGGACGCGCCAGCCCCACCACAAGATGCCCCACCTTCACCCCGTCCAGGTTTCCCAGCCGCGCGGGTGAAACACCGTCAGGGCGGATGCGCAGCACCGCCAGGTCTGTGGCGTGGTCAAACCCCAGCACGGTGGCTTCCCGCCGGTCTTCTTCGCCCACAACCACCACCACGCCTTCCTGGCGTTCCACCACGTGGGCCGCGGTGACCACCAGGCCGCTTGGGTCCCACGCCACCCCAGACCCACCTCCACCGCGCCGTGCTTCCACGCGCACCACGGCGGGTGCGGCGGTTTCAACCAGGTTGGCAAGCTCTTCAGACTGCGTGCTGAGTGTTCCCATGGGCGTCTTCCTCCGTTGGATGGCAGGGATACGCAGCCGCGCGGTGCCGTGCCCCACCCGGCAGGGCAGGGCCCACCTCCCCGGTTGGACAGGTGCGTTGTCCTCACGGGGGGTTCAACGCTACGCACCCACGGCAGGTGCAGCACGGGAGGTGGCGCATGACCGGGACAACCATGGCGGCGCTCATGGCGGTGGCGGAAAAAATGGCCCCGCTCAAGGACGCCGAATCCTGGGACAACGTGGGACTGCTGGTGGGAGACCCAGACCAGATCATCCGGCGCGTGTTGCTCACCATTGATCACACACCGGTGGTCCAGCGTGAAGCTGAAGCGCTGCACTGTGATGCAGTGGTGGCGTACCATCCACCGCTGTTTTCCGCCGTCAAACGCATCACCGCCGGCACCGTCTACTTTGATGCGCTGAGAAAAGGCATGGCGGTCTACTGCTTCCACACTGCGTTGGATGTGGCGCCCGGCGGCACCAATGACGTGCTGGCGGATGTGCTGGACCTCAAACACCGCGTTCCGCTCCGGCGTCCGGCCGGCGCAGACCTGCAGGACCCGCGTGGCATGGGGCGCCTGGGTGACGTCACGCCGCAGACACTGGAGACGCTCGCCGGGACGCTCAAGGCCGCCCTGGGTCTCAGCGCGCTGTTGGTGGCCGGTCCCACCGCGCGCACGGTGCAGCGCGTGGCGGTGTGCGCGGGCAGCTGCGGAGAATTCCTGGATGACGCGTTGAAAGCCAACGTGGACGTGTTTGTGACCGGGGAGCTCCGGCACCATGACGCGCTCAAAGCAGCCACGCGCGGCCTCACCGTGGTGGCCACGTTGCATTCCAACAGCGAGCGGCTGGTGCTGCCGCGTGTGAGGGACCGGTTGATGGTCGAACTGCCCGCGCTGGAAGTGCTCCTGGCGCGCGAAGACCGCGATCCGTTTGTGGTGGTGTGAACGTCACGCACGTGCTTGAGGGCCCATGGACAACCTGGTTGCGGCACGGCTTCAAATGGCGTTCTCCCTGGGCTTCCACATCCTGTTTGCCGTGGTGGGCATGGGCATGCCCCTCCTCATGGTGCTGGCCGAATGGCTGGGACGGAAACACCACAACCCGGTGCTGTTGGACCTGGCTCGGCGGTGGAGCAAGGGTGTGGGCATCCTGTTTGCCGTGGGCGCGGTGAGCGGGACGGTGCTCAGCTTTGAGCTGGGTCTGTTGTGGCCCGCGTTCATGGCGGTGGCCGGTCCGGTGTTGGGGCTTCCGTTCTCCCTGGAGGGTTTTGCGTTTTTTCTCGAGGCCATCTTCCTGGGCCTCTACCTCTACGGCTGGGACCGCCTGGCACCGTGGGCCCATATGGCCTGCGGTGTGTTGGTGGCGTTGTGCGGGACGTGCAGCGGAATTTTTGTGGTCACCGCCAACGCGTGGATGAACGCACCGGTAGGGTTCCAGCTCTGGGATGGCAAGGTTGTGGATGTGGAGCCTTGGGTGGCCATGGGCAACCCCGCCGCACTGGCGCAGTGCATCCACATGGTGCTGGCGGCGTACGCTTCGGTGGGGTTTGGCGTGGCTGGCGTGCATGCGGGGATGTTGCGGCGCTACCCCGGCAACGCGCTGCATGCTGCCGGCCTGCGGCTGGCGTTCCCCGTGGGCGCGGTGTGCATCCTGTTGCAGCTGTTGAGCGGTCACCAGAGCGCGCAAATGGTGGCGCGCCAGCAACCCGCCAAGCTGGCCGCCATGGAAGGCCACTGGGAGACGGAGCGCCGCGCGCCCATGCTGCTGGGTGGATGGTCCAGCAATGCCCAAGAGCGGACCATTGGGGCCATTCCCATTCCGTGGATGTTGTCGGTGCTGTGTTTTGACTCGCCAGAGGCGGTGGTGGTGGGGCTCAAGGACATCCCGGTGGAGAACCGTCCACCGTCCGGGGTGGTGCACCTGGCCTTTGACACCATGGTGGGGCTGGGCATGGTGATGGTGCTGCTGGCGTTGTGGGGCGGCGTTCTGCGCGTCAAAAAGCGTCCCTGGCAGGACGCTCCGTGGTTTGTGCGCGCGTTGTCCTACGCCACGCCGGCCGGGTTTGTGGCGGTGGAAGCCGGCTGGGTGGTGACCGAAGTGGGACGTCAACCCTGGATCATCCAAGGCGTCATGCGCACGCGGGACGCGGTCACACCCATGCCGGGGTTGGTGGTTCCCCTTGTCACGTTTGGCGCGCTGTACGTGGTGCTGGGCGTGGTGGTGGTGGCCTTGTTGCGCCGGCAGGTGTTTGCCAGCGCCGCTGGCGTTGGGGACACCCATGGGCATTGAGATTGCGGTGGCCCTGGTGCTGGTGGTGGCGCTCAACGTCTACGCGCTCACCGGTGGGGCGGATTTTGGCGGAGGTGTGTGGGACCTGTTGGCCGGCGGCGCGCGCAAGGACGCGCAACGCAAGCTCATCAGGACTGTGGTGGCGCCCATCTGGGAGGCCAACCACGTGTGGCTCATTGTGGTGGTGGTGTTGCTGTTTGCGTGTTTCCCGCTGGCGTTCACCGTCATCATGACCGCGCTGCACATCCCGTTGACGTTGATGGTGATTGGCATTGTCCTGCGGGGCAGCGCGTTTGTGTTCCAGAGCTTTGAATACACCCCGGAAGTCAGCCGCAAACACTGGAGCGCGGTGTTTGAGGCCGCCAGCGTGGTGACGCCGGTGATGTTGGGCGTGTGTGTGGGCGCGCTGGCCACCGGAACCATGCGCGTGGACCTGAAGACCCAACGCGTGCTGACGGATTTTGTGGAGGCGTGGTGGCAGCCGTTCCCCTGGGCGGTGGGCGTGATGTTGTTGTGCATGTTCTCGTTTCTCGCCGCCATCTACCTTGCGCGTGAGGCGGGCGAGCCGGCGCTGGCCAATGATTTTCGCGCGCGCGCCCTGGCCTCCGGTGTGGTGCTTGGCCTGGTGGCGCTGCCCACGTTGTGGCTGGCCCGCCACGGCGCGCCACAGCTCTACGCGCGCCTGTTGGATTCGCCCGAGGGGTGGCGCTTCCAGGGTGTGGTGGCCGTGTCTGCCGTGGCCTGCCTGGGTGCGTTGTGGAAGCGCCGCTACCAGCTGGCGCGTGCGCTGGCCGGCCTGCAGGTGAGTGCCATGGTGTGGGGTTTTGCGGTGGGAATGCAGCCGTATCTCATTGTGCCGGACGTCACCGTCTCCAACGCCGCCGCGCCGCGCAGCGTGTTGTGGCCGGTGCTCACAACGTTGTCCCTGGGCATGGTGCTGCTCATCCCGTCTTTTGCCTTCCTCTACCGCGTGTTTGATCGCGCGCGCCGCCGCGGCTGATCTTCTTTTTTTCTGCGCAGCAACCCGCGCGCGCCTTGGGTCTCAAGGGTTCCGCAAACCCTGATTTCCCAAGGAGGCACCACCATGTTCAAGGCAAGTGGCATCCGAAAAGGCCTCAAAGGCCAAGGCCCCGCCGTGGCCACCGCCGGCAGCGGCAGCATCCGGCAATCCCTCAACCGCCAATCCGTCAACGCGCTGGAGTACCGCATGGCGCGTGAATCACGCGCGGCCCTGGTGGCCGCGCTCAAGGCCCGCAGCGATCCTGAAGCGCAGGTGTTTGAAGTGGCGCGCGCGTTTCTGGCCCAGCTGGACGGTGAACCGCGGGACCGCGGCACCATCCTGTTGGCGGCGTGGGAAAAGGCCCACCGCAACCTGCGCGCCCTGGAGAAGGGTGGCCTGGCCAACCTGGAAGAGCTGGCCGCGGCCCGGCGTGCCCGCCATGACGCCGAAGGTACCTGGGACGCTTTTGTGGAAAGCCAGGAGAACTGATCCGCGGCAACCCAACCAAGGGGACCTTGGCAAGGGTCCCAACGGAAGCGCTGCGGGAGGGAATGCTCCTGAGGACGCGCCGCCGGCAAGACATCCACCCATCAACAACCACGCGTCCCCGGGACGCCACGCAAGGAGTTTCACCATGGGATTTTTTGACAAGCTCAAGAAGGGCGTTCTCAAGACTGAAGATGAGGTCCTGCTGTGTGAGGCCATGCTGGCCATCTCCATGGCGGACGGTGACGAGCAGTGGGAGGAGGGCGACCTGGTGCGCGCATTCATGAACACCCTGCCCGAACTCAAGGGCAAGGACGTCTACGCGGTGTTTGACAAGGCCGAGAAGAACGTCAAGCTCCACGGCGCACTCCCGCGCGTCAAGGCGCTGGGTGCATTGTCCTCGGAGCCGCTCAAGAAAAAGGCATTCATGCTGGCCATGGACATTGCCTTGTCCAGCGGGGAAATTGATGACGGGGAAGAGGCCGTGCTGGCCGAGATGCAGACCGTGCTGGGCGTGCCGGATGAACTGGCCACCCAGATTGCAGACGTGCTGACCATCAAATACAGCGCTTGAACCTGGATGATGTTTGCAGCCCGGCCGCCGTTTCCTGATGTTGGGGGACGGCGGCCGTGGCCGTTGGGGGCCTCAGTCCTCGTCCTGCACCCAGCACAGGCCCAGGGTGTCCGGCGCCACCACCAACACGCCGGTGTCAAACGTGGCGTGGGTGATGGGACTCCAGGACGCGCCGCTGCTGCCATTGTGGAACGTCCCGTTGGTGAAAAAGAGCGCCTGGGGTGGGAAGAGGTCCAGCCACGCGCGGGCCAGTTCATCGGCGCGGGCCGCCGGCATGACGACACTGCCGTATGCCAGGTCCTTGTGCAGCACGTTGAAGAGCAGCCGGTCTGCGCGGGAGCGGTCCACCACCCGCCAGCCCGTCCCCAACGCATTGAGCCCCAGGCTGGCAACAAACGCGTCCGCGCGCCCGGTGGGCGTGTCATTCCGTGGCCAGGGTTGCACCACCACGGTGGTTTCTCCGGCGGTCCGTTCGGCCTGGATGGCCTGGACCACGCGTAACACCAAGGCTTCATCCATGGGCCACCTCCAGACGGGTTTGATGCGCAGGCGGGGACCGCAGCATGCCACGCCACGGCCGTGGAGCAGCACCAACGCGCGCAAGTGACACCCTGGAGCCTTGCGGCTATAGCCCGCGCGCCATGATGTCCCCCGCCCGCGCCGTTGTGCTGCTGCTCCTGCTGGCTTCCACCGGCTGCAAAAGCATGTCCCTGGCAGACCTGCCCTGGCCGTCCCAACTGGGATGGCTCAAGAACTTTTTGTCAGACCGGGAAGAGGTCTCCTACTACCCAACCGCGCGGGAGAACTTCAAACGCGGCATGGACCTCTACCAACGCGAGGAGTGGCAGGACGCCGCCAAATATTTTGACTACGTGCGCACCAAGTTCCCGCACAGCCGCTACGTGGCCATTGCCGAGCTGCGCCTGGCGGACAGCAACTTTGGCCGCGAGAAGTGGCTGGACTCCATTGATTCGTACCGGGCGTTCATCCGGTTGCACCCGTCCCATGACGCCGTGCCGTACGCCACCTTCCAGATTGCCAAGAGCTACTACCGGCAAATCCCCGAGGACTGGTTCTTCCTGCCGCCCACCGCCGAACGCGACCAGTCTGCCGCGATGGACGCCGTGCGCGCGCTGGATGACTACCTCATACGTTTCCCGGACCATGACCGCGCCGAGGAGGCCCGCAGCCTGCGCAAACAGGCGCGCAGCCGCCTGGCGGAAAATGAATGGTACGTGGCGGAATATTACGCGGACAAATACCCCAAGGGTGCCGCGTACCGTTACGAGCGCATTGCAGACCTCTACCCCGACGTGGACAACGCTCCGGTTGGGCTGTTGCGGGCCGCGCGCATCTGGGAGAAGGCCAATGACCTGCGCCGCGCGCGCGTGAACTACGAGCGGCTGGCGCGGGACTATCCCAAGTTTGGCGAGGCAAAAAATGCCGCCCGCGCCGCCAAACGCCTGGCGGAAAAACTGGACGCCGCGGACAAGGCAGCCGCTGCACCGCCACCCGCCAAGGAACCACCCGTGGAACAGCCAACCGCCACTCCCGTGGAAGACGACGCGCCACCGGCGTTGGAAGAGGGTGACGGGGTGGAAGAAGAAGAGGCGCCGTCAGACGCGCCGGTGGATGAAGCCGCGCCATGATGGGCGCGCCTCAACCGGCCCTTTTGACGGGGACACACGGGGCGGGATAAGCCCGCTGCGCCTGACACGCGGTTTGCAAAAAGACGGCCTGAACTGGTCAACGGGAGCAATGTCCATGGCGGAGCTGGATGACAACCTGAAGCAGGCGCTCACCATTGGCCGCGAGCTCTACCAGAACAAGGAGTTTGCCAAGGCCGAGCCCTACCTGGCGCAGGTGGCGCGGGAGGGCAAGAACTTTGCGGACGTCTACAACATGTTGGGCGTCATCTACCATGACCAGGGCCAGTTCTCCCGGGCCCAGCAGGCGTTTGAGAGCGCGCTGCGCATCAACCCGCGCTACACCGAGGCCGCGCTCAACCTGGCGGTGACCTACAATGACCTTGGCAAATACGCCGAGGCCAAGGAGACCTACCGCAAGGCGCTCAACGCCAGCGCGGAGATGGACGGTGACCTGGACCCGTTTGTGAAGGGGAAGGTGGCCAACATGTACGCGGACATTGGGGACGTTTTTGCGTCCAGCGGCGCGTTCCGTCAGGCGGTGGCCGAATACGAGCGCGCGCTCACCATGCGCCCCACGTTCCTGGACATCCGCCTCAAGCTGGCCAGCGCCTACCGGGACCTGGGGGACCGCCAGGAGGCCATCAAACAGCTGCGCACGGTGTTGTCCCAGAACGCGGCGCACGTGGCCGCACGCATCAACCTGGGCATTGCCCTCTACAGCGCGGCGGATCTGGACGGCGCGGTGCGGGAGCTGGAGGAGGTGCTCCGGCGCGAGCCGGGCCACGCCCGGGCCACGCTGTATTTGCGCATGGTGCAAGACCGGATGAAGGGTGGCGGGGATCCGCCGGCCCAGGGCTGAAACTTGCTCCCACACGTTGGCTGCCGGTAGGGATCATGGTTGCAAGTGCGGTGGGTCACACCGCGCGGAAGGTACCCCGTGGCTGAAGTCGCTTCTGGTCTGGCCCTGCGCTTCATCTCTGGCAAATACCAGGGAGGGGAATTTCCCCTGTTGGCCAACAAGGAGCTGGTCATTGGGCGGTCCAGTGACCTGGACATGGTCCTGATGGAGGACATGGTCAGCCGCAAACACGCCAAGATCTCCACTGCCGCGGGCATGGTGTCCATCATGGACCTGGGCAGCACCAACGGGACGTTTGTCAACGGGGAGAAGATCAAGAAGCACCGGCTCAAAGAAGGGGACCGGGTGCTCATTGGCACGTCCATCATCAAGGTCATCAGCCAGTCTGAGTCCAGCGTGGATGCCTCCACGTTTGACATTGCGCAGGTCAAAAGCATCCTCCAGGACGTGGCGCAGCAGCAGCAGTCCGCCACCATGCAGGGCACCATCCGGGAGGTTCCGCTGCCGGACCTGCTGCAGTTGTTTGGCACCAGCAAGAAGAGCGGTGTGCTGGCGGTCAACGGGCCGCACGGCAACGGGCGCATCTACCTGCGCAACGGCAAGCTCTACTACGCGGTGATTGATGAGAACCATGACCTGGGTCCCATGAAGGCCGTGTGCCGCATGCTCACCTGGGCAGACGGTGACTTTGAGATGTTGGCGCCGTCTGATGAGGAGTTCCTGTTGGAACTGGAAGACAGCACCGAGGCCATCATCATGGAAGGCCTGCGGCAGCTGGATGAACTGTCCCGCATCAAAAATGACGTGCCCGCCGCCGAACAGTCCCTGACCGTGGCCATGCCGCTCAACGCCCCGCTCAGCGAACTGACCAAGGAACAGCTGGACGTGTTGCAGCTGGTCTACAACCACGGCCTGACCGCCGAGGTGCTCAACCGGTCACCCGGGACGGATTATGAGACCTACACGCACATGCTCTACCTGCTGCAGCATGACTACGTGCGCGCCATTTGAATTGGGCTAGAACCAGCGCGGTCCAACACCTCAAAAAATCGAAATGGTCCCGGTTTTGAGCGCCAGGGAGGGTGCATGCAACGCAGCGTACGCAACATTGTGATGGTGGCTGTGGTGGCGGGAAGCGCCGGGGTGGCGGCGGCGCAAGCGCCGGCCAAGGAGCCGGTGGTGGGCAACGCCAAGCTGGCCACGGGCAGCGTGAGCCTGGACGGGCTGAGCGCGGCGGTGCCGCGGGCGTGGGTTTTTGAGCCGCCCAGCTCAGAGATGCGCAAGGCGCAGTGGCGCATCCAGGCGGCCGCGGCGGACCAGGGCCAGGGCAGCGTGGAAGCGGTGCTGTTCTTTTTTGGCAAGGGCCGGGGCGGGAATCTGGACCTCAACCTGGCGCGGTGGCTCAGCCAGTTCCTTGGACCGGATGGCCAGCCGGTGACCAAGGAGCAGGCAACCATCAAGAAGGAAAAGAAGGGCAACCTCACCGTCACCCGCGTGGACATCTCTGGCCGTTACGTGGCGCCCAAGGACATTGGCAGCGGGGAATTCTACGACAATCCTGGCTGGCGCATGGCCCTGGTGGTGGTGGAGACGCCCAACGGCCCGTATTTTTTCCGCGTGGTGGGCCCCGAGGCCACGGTGAACGCCCAGAAAGAGGGCCTGGACGCCATGGTCAAGAGCCTCAAGTTCAAGCCCTGACCGCAACATTCTGACGGCACGCCCCTAGGCCTCTTCCTCAGAAGGCATGGGCGGCATGTCAAACCCCGCACGAACGTCCTGCAACGCGCGCGTGCGGAGATGTTGCGCGGTGCGCGCCAGCAGCTGGCTGTGCACCGGTGCGTTGGCCGGCGATGCACGCAATGTCACCACGTGAAACAACGCGGTCTTCCCGGGGAACGGGATGAGGTCCACGCGCGCATGGACGTGCAGCCCGGCCAGGGTTGCTGCCTGTTGGGTCCGCAAGGGCGTGCGGCCATCCCCGCACACCACCACCACCCCGTCCCGGGCCAGGTGCCGGGACGCCACCGCCAGGTAGTCCTCCACGCCGCCTCGCAGCTCCAGGCGCGCATGCGCGCGTTGTGAATCCCGGGGCATGGTGGCGGTGCCCACCGGAAGGTAGGGCGGGGTGCCGGTGATGAGGTCAAAGCGCTGCTCCGGGTCCAACGTCTCACCACGCCTGAAGTCCCCCTGGTGGACGGTCACCCGGTCCGTGAGGCCGTTGTGGCGCAGGGACGCTTCACACAACAGGCGGGACTGCGCTTGTGCTTCAACGCCCACGTGCGTGGCGGCGCGCAGCCGGTAGGCCACCAGCATCAACACGCTGCCAATGCCGCAGCCCAGGTCCAGGTGCCGCCGGGCGCCCGGTGCGGCCTGGACCGCCACGTGGGCGGTGAGCAGGTCATCCACGCTCCAGCGGTGGCCGCGTTGCCGTTGGTGGATGCGCCAGGGGCCGGCCAACGCGTCCAGCGTGGCATCCTCAGGCCAGGGCGTTTGTTCTGTGGCGGGCGCGTTGAGGGGAACCACGGAAGCGTGCGCTCAGCGCTTCTCGGACAGGTAGCGTCCCACCGCGCGGCCCATCTCTTCCAGGTTGGGCTTGATGAGCGCCACGGCAAACGCCTCCACCGCCTTGCCCACGCTGCCCGCCAACATCCGGGGTACGCCCACCTTGGACGCGTCCACGCTCAGCTGCCCGGTGATGATCATGCGCGCGGCCTTGTCCCCATCCGCCACAAAACGGGTCTGGCCCCGGCAGTCCACTGCATCCTTGAACGCGGTGATTTCCAGCCGCCAGTCACAGGTGGACGTGGTGGCGTTCCAGGTGGCGTGGTCCAGCCAGCCCAGTTTGTCCTCGGAGATCATGGCCTTGAGGGGGCCGGGGATTTCTGCCTTGGCCCGCCAGTGGTTGACCAGCTTCACGGTGGCGCCCTCTTCAGTGCGCTCCCGCACTTCAATGCCCTTGATGTTGGGGATGAACACCGCCGCCTTGGCCATGTCATCCCGGTAGCAGCGGAACACTTCCGGCGCGGGATGGGCAATGCGCGTTTCCACATTGAAGCTGGCCATGGTCACACCCTTTCAATTGCCCTTTGTTGGGCCCACACCAAACCAGCCTGCCCGCACGCCGTGGGGCGGCGCAAGCAACAGCCCTGACCGCGCGCGCGCCGTTCAGCGCGCCGGCGCGGGGGCCGGGGCGGCATTTCGCCGGCGTTTCTCCAGGATGACCGGCAGGGTCAAAAACAGGATGGCGCCGACGATGAGGGTGGCGCCCAGCCATTCGGCGGCGCCGGGGGGCTTGAAGCCCAGCGTCCAGGTGAGCAGGTAGCTGGCCAGCAGGCCCGCCAGCACGCTGGAGGCGCGGTTCACCGGGACGCTGTAGGTGTTCTCGCGTTTGTCCAGCAGGATGAGGCCACCAAAGATGCCCGTGCCCTGGGACAGCAGGCCCACCAGCACCAGGGGCCACACCACCCCGGACTGCCACACCTGCGTGAAGCCAAGCCGTATCTCATGGCTGAACGTGTTGCCGTCCCACAACGCCACCGCCGCCAGCATGAGCGCGCTCATGGGCGTGGCCACCATCTGCTCTTCCACAAAGTAGCGGCTGTTGTTGCCACCGGTGGCGCTCTTGGCCAGGCGGCTCATGAACTGCAGGCGGATGAAATAACACAGCAGATAGATGCCCACGTCCAACGCGCACGCCGGGGAGATGGTGAAGCCGGCGTCCGAGGAGAACGCCACCAGCAACGCTGCAAGGCTGCAGGCCAGCCCGGCGTAGGAGTACCAACGCACGCTGCGCCGGGACAGAAGGTCCACCAAAGGGGCCAGCACCAGCACGCCACCGCGCATCAACAACATCACAAACACAATGCTGACGCCTTCAAACGTGTAGGCCAGCGTGGTGGTCATGACAATTCCGGCGGTGCAAAGCCCGGACAAAAATGTGTAGCGGGTGGGGCCGCGAATGTTGAAGCGGCCCACCTGGTGGATGCTGGCGTGTTTCCACCAGCCCATGCCGGTGAGGAAGATGCCCATGCCCACCATGGACGCCATCACGCTGAGCGGCAGGATGCTGTTGCCGGACAGCGGCTGGGTCATGCCAGGGTAGGCGCCCTTGGACAGTGCCTTGGTCAACGCGCTGTAGGGCGCGTAGCAGGCAAAATAGCCAAACGCGTAGAACCAGATGGCCAGTTCGGCCAGGATGGGTGCGGGCATGGAAGGGCGGTGTTGTGTGTCGGTTTGGTGACAGACGCAACGGGCGCTGGCGGTGGGGTGGCGGTGTGCGCTAGGTGTTGGGCATGGAACTGAACATGCGTGCAGCTTGCGGGGTGGAGGGACCAGGCAGCGCGGGTGGGCCGGCGCCCCGGCTGGAGGACGCGCTCCAGGGCTTGGGGCTTGAGGCGTTCAGGCCGGGGCAGCGGGAGACGGTGGAGAGCGTGCTGGCCGGCGTGGACACGCTGGCGGTGATGGCCACCGGGGCGGGCAAGAGCCTGTGCTACCAGCTCCCCGCCGCGGTGTTGCCGGGCGTGACGTTGGTGGTGACGCCGTTGCTGGCGCTCATGCGGGACCAGGTGGCGCGGGCGCAGGCGCGGGGCGTCCCAGCGGTGGCGTTGTCCAGCGTGGGGGATGGGGCCACGCGTGCCGCCCGGCTGGAGGCGGTGGCCAGTGGACAGCACCGGCTGGTGTTTGCCGCGCCGGAGGGCCTGCGCAGTCCGGCGGTGCTGGCGGCACTCAAACGCGTGGGCGTGGCGTTGTTGTGCGTGGATGAGGCGCACTGCATCAGCGCGTGGGGGCATGACTTCCGGCCGGACTACGCGCGGCTGGGCGGGCTGCGGGCGGTCCTGGCGCCGCCGCGGTTGCTGGCGGTGACCGCCACGGCCACCTTGGAGGTGCAGCAGGACATCATGCGGATGTTGGGAATGACCCAGCCCAGGATGATCATGGGTGGTTTTGACCGGCCCAACCTGGACCTCTTGGTGCAAGAGGTGCGCGGCACCAGCGCCAAACTGGAGGCGTCCATGCGGGAGGTGGCCGCGGCCACCGCAACCGGTGGCAGCGCCATCCTGTATTGCACCACGCGCGCGGCCACCAATGAACTGGCCGGCCGGCTTGTGGCCCAGGGGCTGCCGGCGCGCGCCTACCACGCGGGGCTGGCGCCGGCGCTGCGTGAAGAGACCCAGGCCAGCTGGGAGCGCGGGGAGACCCGCGTCATGGTGGCCACCAGCGCGTTTGGGATGGGCGTGGACAAGCCGGATGTGCGGCTGGTGGTGCACCACGCCATTCCAAGAAGCCCGGAGGCGTACTGGCAGGAGGTGGGCCGCGCGGGGCGGGATGGCGGGCCGGCGCGGGGCGTGTTGCTTTTTGACGCGAGGGACGTGGTCCTGGCGCGGCAGCGGTTGCGCTCGGCCACGCCGGATGAACACGCCGTGGCGCGGGCGTACGCCGGGTTGTGCGCGGTGGCGCGCCAGGATGGATTTGTGTCCCCGGGCCTGGATGGCGCCGCGGCGGCGGTGGCCGGGGTGGTGGGGCACGCCGCCCGGGCGTGTGTGGCGCACCTGGCGCGCATCAACGCGCTGGAGGCCACCCACGCAGGGGTCTGGGTGCGTGGCGGGCCACCCCATGCGCTGGCGGTGCGGCAGGACCTGTTGGCGGCGCACCGCCGGCTGGAGGACGCGCGCATGGGCGCCATGGTGGACTACGTGCGGCGCGCCACCTGCCGGCGCGCGTTTCTGGTGGAATATTTCAGCCAGATGCCCGCCCCGCCGTGCGGCCGGTGTGACACCTGCGCGTTGTTTGAGGAGGTGCCGCCCACCGCGCCGCAGGTCCACACCGCGCGCATCATCCTGTCCTGCGTGGCGCGGTTGATGGGACGCTACGGCAAGGCGCGGGTGGTGGAGGTGTTGGTGGGAAGCCTGGCGCAGGGCGTGACGGCGCACGGCCTACACCACCTCTCCACGTTTGGACGCCTGCGCGGGGTGCCGCGCGCCGCCATCCTCTTGCAGCTCAACGCGTTGGAAGGTGCGGGGCTTTTGCAAAGCGTGGGGGACGTCTACCCGGTGGTGGAACTCACTGACGCCGGGGACCACGCCATGCGCACCGGGTTGCTGCCGCCGCTGCGGCGCCCGCGCGGCCAGCCCGGCGCGGTGGTCCCGCCCCGCCGCCATGCGCGCGCGGCTCCGGCGGCGCGTTCGCCCGCCGTTGAGGTCGGTGGGGACGCCGGGCTGTTGGGGCGGTTGCGGGCGTTCTGCGCGGCGCGCGGGGAGGGGCGCGGGGAACAACCCGCGCCACCGTTGGGGGACCACACCGTGCGGGCTTTGGCGGTCTTGCGGCCGCGCACCCTGGAGGAGCTGCAGCTGGTTCCCGGGGTGGGCGCACGGCGGGCCGCCAGCCTGGGGCCCGCGTTGCTGGAGCTTATTGCGCAGGGCTGAGGTGGCGCGCACCAAGTGACGTGGCCCCACCGGGTGCGGCACCATGACGCCATGTGGAGCCTGAGCCGCCGCTTTCCCCAGAAACGTGCGTTTGTCACCGGGGCCGCCAGCGGCCTGGGTGAAGCGTTGTGCCTGGCGCTGGCCCAGGATGGCTGGACGTTGTTCATGGCAGACCTGCGGGAAGACGCGCTGACCGTCGCCGCCAGCGGCGTGGCGCGTGCCGGCGGCAAACCCACCGTGGTGGTGTTGGACGTGACAGACCGTGCCGCCTACGCCGCCGCCGTGGCGCGGGTGGATGCCCAGGGCGGGCTGGATGTGCTCATCAACAACGCGGGGGTGGCGGTGGGCGGCCGCCTGGAAGAGATGGACCTGCAGGACTGGGACTGGCTGTACAGCGTCAACGTCACCGGCGTGGTCAACGGCTGCCATGCGTTCATCCCGGTGCTGCGGCGGGGCGGGGGCGGGCACATCATCAACGTGGCCAGCGCCGCGGCGCTGGTGCCGGTGCCGCACATGGCGGCGTATTGCAGCGCCAAGGCGGCGGTGAAGTCACTCAGTGAAGTGCTCCACACCGAGCTTCACGGCAGCGGCATCACGGTGAGCGTGGTGATGCCCGAGTTCTTTCGCACCGCGTTGGGGGACCGCACCCGCGGCCCGGACGCCGGGCTGGCGCGGCACCTGCTGGGGCGCGCACGTTTCACCGCGGCGGATGTGGCGCGCAAGGTCCTGCGCAAGGCCGGCGCCGGTGCGTTGCACATTGTGTTTCCCGGTTATGTGCGCCTGGCGTGGTGGTGGCTGCGCGCGTTTCCCAAGGCTGGCCTGTCCGGCGTGCGCCTGGCGCAGCAGTGGACCAGCAGCCGCTACCGCAAACACCTGGAGGGGAATCCCCAACCGCCAAGCTGACGCTGGGCCAACACCAGCGGCTCAGTCATCATCATCGTCATCATCCTCTTCCTGCCCCTTGGGACCCACCGTCCCACGGGTGAAAGAGCGCGCGGCGGCCAGTCCGCTGGCCACCTGTGCACGAAATTCAGCGTTGATGTTGGAGACCGCAAACGCCCCGTCTTCTTCCCAAGGGGTCTCCTCAAACGCAGCCTGATCATTGTCAAAGAAGGAGCGGCGCTTGCGGCGGCGTTCATTTTCGCCGTCATCCACCGCGTACTGGTCAGACCCGCCAATGAGCGCGCCCACGTCTCCAAGGTCTTTGCCCTTGGCCTTCCCCTTGGCCTTGATGCCACCTGCGCCGCCGGCCCCAGCCGCGCCGCCTTTTCCTTCGGCGCCTTTGGCTCCCTTGGCGTCCTTGCTGTCCTTGGTGCTCTTGGTGTCCTTGGTCTCCTGGCGCTTGACCTGTTCCTGGCCCACCCGCGGCTGGTGTCCACCACCGCCTCTGATGCCACCTGGGTTGACCATGGGGAGCGCTCTGACCTTTCTCACACCGGCGTCACCATGCGCGCGGCAACCCGTACGTTACTTGACCCGCCGGCAAAGTACAGCCCCAAGGCGCCACACAACCCCGTCCCGGTTTGGAGCCCCGGCGTTTTCCACCACGCCACACTTTTGCTAGAACCCACCATCACCGCCCGCGGGACGGAGCCCCAACGTGGCCGCCAGCAACAGACGTTTTGAGCGCTACGCCGCGGCCCTCCCGGTGGCCAGCAAGCGCCGCAGCACACAGGACACCTACCTGACGGCAGACGTGAGCCGGCACGGGGCCTTTGTGCGCACCGAGGCCCCCCGGGCCCCCCGCGAGCTCATCCAGGCCACCTTCACCCTTCCAGACGGCGCCACGGTGGAGGCCATGTGCATGGTGGCGCGGGTGTACCCGGTGGCGGACCCCGGGCCCCTTGGTCCCGGCATGGGGCTGGATTTTTTTGCCCTGGGGAAAGAAGACAAAGACCGCTGGGACGCGTTTGTAGGCAACTGCCGCGTGTTGTCCCGCGCGGGCCTCTCCACCACCCAGGCCCAGGGGCAGCCCGCACGTCCACCACCGCTGCCACCGGATGCGCTGGCGCCGGAGGTTTCACCGCCTTCGTCCTGGCCTTCACCACCACCACCGGCGCCCCTGGCACCAGCGCCCTCGGCGACAACGCCGCCCGCGGTCACAAAGCCGGCGCCGTCGTCACCGCCGCAACCGGCACCCCTGCGCCGTGCCGCCCCACGGGTGGCCGCGTGTTTCCTGGTGCGCCTCAAGGACGTGGAGCAGCTGCGCGCGTTCTACACCCGGGACATCTCCACCGGCGGCGCGTTTGTCCAGACGCCCATGTTGCGCGCGGTGGGGGACACCGTGGAGCTGGTGCTGGTCCACCCGGACAGTGACGAGGAGTTCCGCCTGCGGGGCCTGGTCAAACGCGTGGTGGAGACCCCGCCGGAGGCGCAGGGATTGGGCGTGGGCTTTGACGGCATGTCCCCCGAGGATCACACCGCACTGCTGGCGTTCATGGAGACCGGCACCGACCTGTTGTCCCCCGTCAAGGTGGGTGCCGCCCAGACGCTGACGCTGTTGGAGCGGGCCGTGGAGCTGGAGCCGGACAACCCGCGCGGGCACGTGGCGTTGGGGGCGCACCTGCTGGAAGAGATGCGTGACGTCAAGGGCGCCCTGCGCAGCCTGCTGCGTGGCGTGGAGCTGGAGCCCGCGTATCCCGAGGCGCACCGGCGCCTGCACCGCGCGTATGTTCGCGCGCGGGACAACCGGCGCGCGGCGTCCCACCTGCGGGTGGCCATTGCCCTGGAAACAGTGGCCGCGGCCTCCATCACCGAGGAGGGGGTGAAGCTGTAGCGCCGCCGCGCCGTGGTGCTGCAGGGTGGCCATTTGAACGTGTGTTCAGTATATCGGCGCCATGCGCCCCGTGAACAACCCGCCCAACCCCTGGCTGTCCGCCCACCGGCAGTACCTGGACGAGGCGCCGCCCGCCGCACGGTTGACCGTCATGGAAGAGGACGCGGCTTCCATCCTCTCCTCCAATGACAGCCCGGATTTGGGATTCACCTGGACGCTCAACCCGTACCGGGGATGTTTCCACGGCTGCATCTATTGTTACGCCCGGCCCACCCACCAGTACCTGGGTCACGGCGCCGGGACGGATTTTGAACGTCTGATCATTGCCAAGGTGAACGCCGCCGCTCGCCTGGAGGAAGCGTTTCAAAAACGGTCCTGGCGGGGGGAGACCGTGATGTTCTCCGGCGTGACGGATTGTTACCAGCCGCTGGAGGCCAGCTACGGGCTCACCCGGGACTGCCTGGCGGTGTGCGCGCGGTTCCGCAATCCCGTGGCCATCATCACCAAGGGCGCCCTGGTGTGCCGGGACGTGGATGTGCTGCAGCAGCTGGCCCGGGATGCTTCGGCGCAGGTGTTTGTGAGCATCCCGGTGCTGGATGAAGACGTGGCGCGCGTCACCGAGCCCTACGCCAGCCCGCCCCGACGCCGCCTGGAGGCCATTGCCACGCTGGCCAAGGCGGGCGTCCAGGTGGGCGTGGCCGTGGCACCCATCATCCCCGGCCTGACGGATGTTTCCCTGGTGGAGATTCTCACCCGCGCGCGTGACGCCGGGGCGGCGCGCGCGTTCATGACCATGTTGCGCCTGCCGGGTGAGGTGAAGCCGGTGTTCCTGGAACGTATTGGCCAGGGCCTGTCACCCGCACGGCAACGCCACGTGCTCAGCGCCGTGGCAGACATGCGGGATGGCGCGCTCAACAACAGCACCTTTGGTGAGCGCTTCCGGGGCCAGGGGCCGCGCTGGGATGCGCTGGCGGGGCTGTTTGCGCTCACCTGCCAACGGCTGGGCCTGGGCCAGCAGGAGTGGACGGTGCCCAACACGTTTGTGCGGCCGGGAACACAAATGACGCTGGCGTTGCCCGGCTGAGCTGGTCCAGAAACACCAACGCCGCGCCACCGGGATTCCAGTGACGCGGCGTTGAAATGGTCGGGGCGATAGGATTCGAACCTACGACCTCTTGGTCCCGAACCAAGCGCTCTACCAGGCTGAGCTACGCCCCGACATCAAAAGGGACCGCGCTCCTAGCGTGCGCTGCCGCCGCACGTCAACCATGATCCAGCCGCCAACGCTTGGCGCGCGCGCCACGCCGTGGAAAACAAGCGCGTGCTCACCCGCCCGCAGCTGGCCGCCATCCTGGACGCCCACGCGCCGTTTGAAGCGGTGCCGCTGGCGCCATCCCTGCGCGCCTGGGCCGCGCGCAGCGAACTTCCCGTCTGGCAGGCGCTGGAAGCCGCCCACGGGGACCGTTTGGGTCCACCGTTCTACGCGGTGGTGTGGCCGGGGTCCCAGGCGCTGGCAGCGCTCATCCTGGACGGGCGCATTGCCGTGGCGGGCAAACGTGTGGCGGATGTGGGCTGTGGCTCCGGCGTCACCGCGGTGGCGGCCGCACGCATGGGCGCGGCGCACGTGCTGGCGGTGGACCTGGACCCCTACGCGGTGGCCGCGGCCCAGGAGCTGGCGCAGCGTCACGGCGTGACGGTGGAAGGCTGCGTGGGCAACCCGCTGGAGGAGGATCACCTGCTGGACGGCGTGGAGGTCATCCTGGGCGGGGACGTCATCTACAACGCACCCACCGCGGCGCTGGGCAAACTCACCGTGGCGTTGTGGCAGGCGCGCGGTGCCAAGGTCTTTTTGGCGGATGGTGGCCGCCCGTTTTTTGAAGCGTGGGACCTCTTGGAGCTGGCTGCGTTCAACGTGGAGGTCCCGCACGCCGTGGAGGGCACGGGGCAGCGCACCGTTCGCGTGTATGGCGGGCGGTGAAGCGCGCGAACTACGCCGCGGCGGTGCTGGTACCGGCGTTGGGTTGTGACGGGGTGGCGGCGCGCAGCGTCGGCGTCACCGCGGTGGGCATGGATGCCGCGCCGGCCATGATGCGGAACAGCTTGGCCACACGTTTGTGCACCGGCTGTTGCACGTAGGGAATGCCGTACTTTTCGCACAGCGCTTTGAGACGGGGTTGCAGCTGCGTGTAGCGGTAGGGCGTGAGGTCCGGCCAGACGTGGTGTTCAATCTGGTAGTTCAGGTAGCCCTGCAAAAAATCTCCCACAGGGTGCCCGGTGCCACAGTTGGCGCTGCCCAGGACCTGGCGCAACACCCATTCGCTGCGGTCATGGATGGGCGTGTCAAAGCGGTAGACGTCATCCCCGGCGTGGTTGGGCGCAATGACCAGAAAGCTGTGGATGTTGGTGAAGACTTCCGCCATCAGGCTGTTGATGAGCACGCTCAGCGCGGCAAACTGGCCCAACGGCAAGAACAACGCGGGCAACAGCACAAACCGGTAGAGCACGTAGGGCAACAGACAACGCCACCACACCTCGCGGCCGCGCGGGTTGAGCGGGCTGAACGTGCCCTGCCGCGGCGCCAAGGACCGCGTGTCATACGGGTAGTCACAGCTGGCCTTCCCGCCGGTGGACGCCACCGAGGGACCAATGTTGTCCTCGCGCCGCGCGCGCGCGTACTGCAGGGAACGCATGGTGCGCGGCACGTAGTAGCCCAGCTTCCAGGACGCGCTGAAGTAAACCATGGACAGGTACTTCAACCACGTGGGCACCTTCATCTTGCGAAGCCACTCCACGTCACGTTCCACCAGGTCCGGGTCACCCATGTCCCCGGTGTTGCTGTGGTGGAGCACGTTGTGTTCCTGCACCCAGCCCGCCGGCGCCATCCAGTCCGGGAAGTCCAGAAACCGCCGTGCTCCTTGCGCAAAGCGGGTCGACTTCCACCGCGCGGGTGCGCCCGGCACGTGGTCAAACGCGCGGTGCCCCACGTGGTGCATCAGGATGGTCCAACGTGCCGTCTGGCCGGTGCTCATCAACAGCGCACTCAGCGGGTTGGGCAGCAGCCATCCGGTGGCGTACCCCAGCGCGCTGCACGCGGTGGCCGCCAACTCCAGCTTGCGCATGTGGGCTATGTCGTCGGGGCCCAGGGCCGCGTCTGCTTCTTTGCGCAGTGCCTTGACCTCGGCGGCAAACCCGCGCACGTCAATGTGGCTGAAATCCCGCGTGGTTCCCATGGCCCGGCCTCCGTCTGAATGGGCGCTGTAGCGCAGCAAAACCGTGACGTCACCCCCGCGCTGGTGGTCCTTGCGTGGCGTGGTGTGCTGCTGCATGGTGCCGCACCTTCCCATGGCCCAAAACGCACTCAGTGTCCTGCGGTACAGACCGTTCCGCCTCTATTGGGCGGGGCAGGCCGTCAGCCTCACCGGCACCTGGATGCAGGTCATGGCGCAGGGTTGGGTCATCACCAGCCTGAGCGCAGACGCCTGGACGTTGGGCGCGTTCAACCTGGCGGGCTCCATTCCCATGCTGCTGTTGGGCGTGCGTGGCGGCGAGCTGGCGGACCGTTTGGACAAGAAGACCATCCTTTTGTGGTCCCAGGCGGCCATGATGGCGTTGGCGTTTGCGTTTGCCGGGTTGCTGTACAGCGGTGCCTTGCAGCTGTGGCACGTGTTTGCGTTTGGCCTGGTGGTGAGTGTCGTGGAGGCGTTTGAATTCCCCGCGTCCCAGGGCATGGCGCCGGAGCTGGTGGACCCGCCGGACATTCCGCAGGCGGTGGCCATGATGCAAACAATCTTCCAGGCGGGCCGTCTGGTGGGCCCTGCGCTGGCGGGATTTCTCATTGCGCGGTGGGGTGAGGCCAGCGCGTTTGTGGCCAATGGCCTTTCGTTTCTTGCGGTGATCGTCAGCCTGCTGCTCATCCGCCGGGGACAGGCGCCGCGCGCGCCCCAAGCACATGACAAAGCCAGCGGAAAGTTTGCCCTGGGATTTGCGTACGTGCGCGGGGATGCCATCACCCGTGCGCTGTTGGGCCTGCTTACGTTGTGCGTGGTGCTGGTGTTTCCCACGCTGGTGATGATGCCGTTTTATGCACGCCACGTGCTGCAGGTGGACGCGGTGGGGCAGGGCGAGCTTTTGAGCGTCAGCGGGTTGGGGGCATTGGTGGGCTCACTCATCTTGCTGCGGGCCAGCTCGGCAGCGTGGCGGCAACGGTTGTGGGTGAGCGTGGTGGGTGTGGCGTTGTGCATGGCGTTGATGGCCGTGGCGCCGGACGTGCGAACCGCCAGTGTTGCGGTGTGCGGTTTGTCTCTGGCCATTGCGCTGCTCATGGGAAGCGTGAACCAGACGGTGCAGGCGCGCGTACCGGCGGAGTTGCGGGGCCGGGTGAGTGCGTTGTTTGGCATGGTGTTCACCAGCGTGTTGCCGTTTGCCGCGTTGGCGCTCACCGCCCTGGCGGATGTGGTGGGCATGCGCCAACTCACCGGTGTGAGCGCGGGAGCGTTTGTGGTGGCGTCGGTGGTGCTGCTGCTGCAAACCCGCAAGGACACCGGGCCGTGAGCGCGCGCGTGGCCTTGCCGGTGGATGACCACCTGGAAGAGGTGCGCACCATCCTGCGGGACGGCGTCAACCTGGTCCTCACCGCCGAGCCCGGCGCCGGAAAGACCACGCGCATTCCGCCCGCGGTGCTGGACGTGCTGGATGCGCGGCATCCTGGCGTGGTGGTGCTGGAGCCCCGGCGGTTGGCCGCACGCCTGGCCGCGCAACGCGTGGCCCAGGAGATGTCCTCCAAGCTGGGTGGCACCGTGGGCTACCAGGTGCGTTTTGAAGACGTCACCAGCGCGCAAACCCGGCTGCGCTTTGTCACCGAGGGAATCCTGGTTCGCCAGCTGCTGGGCAGCACCGATCTCAAAGGTGTGGGCGCGGTGGTGCTGGATGAGTTCCATGAACGCCACATCCACGCGGACCTGGCGTTGTCCCTGTTGCGGCGTTTGCAGCAGACCATCCGGCCGGACCTGAGGCTGGTGGTCATGAGCGCCACGTTGGATGCGCTGCCGGTGGCCCGCTTCCTGGGGGATTGCCCGGTGAAACAGGTGGCCGGACGCGTGTTCCCCGTGGATGTGGAGTTTGCCGCCACACCCGAGCCCACCGTGGGTGGACGCCATCTGGACAAACAGGTTGCTGACGCTGTGGCCGGTTTGTTGCGCCGTGGTCTGGAGGGGGACGTGCTGGTGTTCCTCCCCGGCATGGCGGAAATCCGGCGCGCGCAGGAAGCGCTCTCCGGTCTGGCCCGTCGGGAAAACCTGGTGGTGGCCGTGCTCCACGCCGAGCTGCCGCCCGAAGAACAACAGCTGGCGCTGGGGCCCAACGCGCGGCGCAAGATCATCCTCTCCACCAACGTGGCCGAAAGTTCGGTCACCATTGACGGCGTGGCGGCGGTGGTGGACAGCGGGCTGGCGCGCATTCCGTCCCACGCTTCATGGAGCGGCTTGCCGGTGTTGAAGCTGGCGAAAATCAGCCGCGCCTCCGCCACGCAACGCGCCGGACGTGCGGGCCGCACCAGGGCGGGCGTGTGTGTGCGCCTCTACACGCGGCATGACCATGACAGCCGTCCGGACCACACCCCGCCAGAAATCAAACGCCTGGACCTTGCAGAAACCGCGCTCACGCTTCACGGCGTGGACGTCACCGACCTTTCCACCTTTCCGTTTTATGACCGCCCGGATGCCTCATCCCTCAACGCGGCCGAGAGCCTTTTGCGCCAGCTGCTGGCCGTGGATGAAACCGGCGCGTTGACCCCGCTGGGACGTCAGATGTTGCGCTTTCCGTTGCACCCCCGGCAGTCCCGCGTGCTGTTGGAAGCCGCGCGCCGAGGGTACCCGTGGGAGGGCTGCCTCACCGCCGCCATCCTGGGTGAGGGGGATATCCTGGCAACGGATGCCGCGCGGAGAAACCACCGCTGCGACGTCATGGCCGCGGTGGACGCCATGGAGACCGCCATGACCGGTGGCTCCCTGGCGCGCCAGGCGTCCGCGGCGGGGCTGGATGTTGGTGCGGCGTTGCGCGTGGAGCGCAGCGCCAAACAACTGCAAAACGCGTTGCGGGGCGTGCTGCCAGCACCCGCCAAGCCGGACGGGGACGAACACACCGCGCTGCAACTGGCGTTGCTCACCGGTTACGTGGACCGCCTGGCCATGCGCCGGCCCAAGGACAGAACCCCAGATGCGCCCTACCTGCTGGCCACCGGTGGAACCGCGCGCATGGTGCAAACCAGTGCGGCGGCGGGCTCGGACCTGGTGCTGGCATTGGAGGTGGAAGAACGCGTGGGGGGACGCAATGACGGCGCACGCATCTCCCTGGCCAGCGGGTTGGAGCTGGATTGGCTGCTGGATGCCGTGCCGCACCTGCTGGAGGACGTGACGGATGTGGAGTGGAACGCGCAGGCGCAGCGCGTGGAGGTCTTCTCCCGGCTCAAACTGCTGGCGCTCACGTTGGAAGAAAAACGCGTGGACCACAGCGAAGACCCGCGCGTGGCCCAGCTGCTGGTCAAACAGGCGCTGCAGTCCGGGTTGGGCTCGTTTTGTGACGTGGAAAAGCTGGCGTTGTTCCGTGCGCGTCTGCGGTTGGCCGGTCAACATTTCCCGGAATTGGAATTTCCCACGTTGTCTGATGAGGACCTCAAGCGCGCGTTGTCTGAGGCGTGCGCGGGTCTTCGCACCTTCAAGGAGCTGCAGGACAGTGACGTGTTGTCCCTGTTGCACAACCGGCTGACGCATGAACAGCAACAGCTGCTGGGGCAGGACGTGCCGGATGAGATACGCCTCCCCGACGGGAGGAAGACGCGCGTGTTCTACGTGGAGGGCCAGCCGCCGTGGGTGGAGTCACGCCTCCAGGATTTTTTTGGCCAGCTGTTGACCCCGCGCATCCTCAAGGGCCGCGTGCCGCTCAACGTCCACCTGCTGGCCCCCAACCACCGCGCGGTGCAAATCACCAATGACCTGTCCGGGTTCTGGCAACGGCATTATCCGGCGGTGCGCAAGGAGTTGATGCGCAAATACCCGCGCCATTTCTGGCCGGAGGACCCCGCCACTGCGGAGCCGCCTCCACCGCGGACGCGTCCGCCACGGTGAAACTCCAACGCCTCCCACACCCGCGACCGTGCGTAGACCCGGTGGGGATTCGCTTCTGTCCGGGTGGCGGCGTTAAGCTGCGACTTCGTTGACTATGGACGGCGATTTGTGGGCGTCCAGTTGACCGGGAGAAGCCGATGGTGATGCCACGCCTTGTCGTACCGCTCGCCTGTCTTGCCCTGGGGTGCGTTGGTGGTGCCGGCAGCACGGCAGACGAGGGCTGGGTGGAAGGCCAGACGGTTTTTGATCCCCATGAGGTCATTGACCACGCTTCTTTTGTGGGATTTGTGGACTTGGTGTCTGCAGCGGCTTGTCCTGGTTCGGTTTCTCCGTCCACGGGCAACCCATGTGCCCCACTGGAAGTGATCACGTTTGAAGTCCGCGAGACGTTGGGCGGCGTGGCAACATTCGGCAGGCTTGTGGCCAACCAGGGAACCTTTGAAGACATGCAGGCGTTTTCCGGAGCGCCGGTCCGGTCCTTGTTGGTGGCCGACCTTGCGGACCTGGAGAACAGAACAGTGTGTGGCTTCACCGGGCAGGCTCCCACGTACTGGCTCGCCGCGGACTATCCCAATCCGCCGCTGCGCGTGCGCGGCGGGCTCTTCGTCAACGACCCTGCCACGTCGAGACTGGCCTACTTCGGCTCGGTGGTGGGTGCGCGGCGGTGGGAGGCCAGCCACGGGTCAAGAATCAACCCCCGGTTCTCCCCCACAGAAGCCCAGCTCCGACGTGAAGTGGAGGAATCCAACCAGCGCACCACCCGCTCGGACCAGTATGGTCTGGCCAGCGAGTACCCGGCGTGTGATGGGTGCACGCCAGGGTCACCCGCTGCGGGCTTTCTGTGTGATTGAGAAAAAAAAGGCTCTCCGATTGTTCGTGCGAGCCCGACGACAGTCCGACGAGAAGGGACGTGTCCGGGATTTGGGGGTGAAGGGGTGGGTTGAAATGCATGGGCCCTCTGGCGGAAGCGTGTTCTGCGACGAAAAAGCTGAGGATCAGGAAACCCATGCACGAGCGGAACATGTTCAAGCAGGCGGTGGGATAGAAGGGCGTGGCCGACTTCAGTTGGTTTTGGGGCGTGGAGGCCAGTAGCTCAACCGGGTTATGGACTGGAGGGTTCCAGCCCATTCCCCCTCGTGGCCCCTGCGCGCAGAGACGCAGCCTTCCACAATGACCGCCTGACCATTGTAGGAAGCCCTGTCTTTCGGCGACAGCCACTGGCTTCCACGCCAGTCAATCGCAAGACCGCTGGCAGTGTCCTGGACCCGGTGGTGCCAATCACTTGGGTAGATTCCATCTGTTTCTTCTCCGGTGTCCACCACGCCGATGGTCCGTATGCAGCGACCCTCAAACTTCGGGACGGCACCGACGACAACCAGCAGGGAAACGCTGTCGCCGCCCTTCGGTGAAACGGGACCTGCGCCAGACCCGGGCCGACCAACTGCGATCATCATCGCCACCATGATGGTCAGCGCGCTCTTCCGGGCAATGGTCATTGGGCGCTTGTCTCCGCCGGATGGGGCGCGGTGGTGCCGCAGGATTGGGTTTTCGCGGCGCTCCGATGGCACTCTGAGCCGGGGGGCCAATTTCTGGAGCACGCCTTGGAGAGCCGCTCAGCATCCACAGATGTCTCCACGTCCAGAGTGTTGTTGCACATGATTGCGACAAGGCTGACCAAGAAGACAGATTCGGTTCCAATGTCTTTGCGCTCAACGCGGTCGACAACCAGCGGCACCATTTGCGGCCCTCTTCTCATCAGCACCTGGCCAAGTGACAGGTCTGGCGGGTGAGTGTGTTGCAGCGCCCACACGTGCGCCTCGAGTTGGTCAGCAAGGGGTTCTGCGCGAAGCCGTGCGTCAACCTGGTCTTCCGTCATGCCGCGAGTGGCCGCATAGAGTCGCTCCGCGTTGCTCTCTTGGCTCTTCGTGTTCACCGAGGCGCAGCGCGCCAGCAGCATCACGCAGGCCACCATCATTGCGCCCAACAACCATGCGTCCTTCATCGCTCGCTCACCCCGCGTTTGGGCTTCACCGGCAGGAGAGCATAGGCCGGTTCCTCGGTTGGCGCGGGCGAGCATTGCCGCAATGGCGTGGAAACGCGTGTGAAGCGCCAGCCCCCCGCCAGCAGCAATTCACAGCCATCAAACCTGCCCGGCAATCCGGGGAAGCCCCCGCAGCGGGCGGCGGACCTCCCTGGGACGTCCGGGAATGCCCCAACATCCCACCCCATGGGGCCCGCGTACGTCCGGGGATGCAATTGAGCCCGCTTGCAGGCTGCACCCGGGCGTCCGGGGATGCCCTTGCAGCCGCCAACAGACCATCCCTGGATGGCGCTGGTTGCCGTTGTGGCGACGTGCATAGCGTCCCCGGACGGCCAACCCCCTGAAATCACTTGCTATCTGGTATCACACCGTCAAATTGACGTGATGGTCCTCACGTCGATATATGAGCAACATCACACCAACGGGAGGGAATATGGCACCACGTACGCTGGACTACGACATGGGGATGGAAAGCCTTCGCACTGAGCTTGTTTATTCGGAGGCGCGTTTGCTGAAGGACAAGAATGCGTCGGACCTGGCGCCGGTCTTCAAGACCCTGCAAGACCGCCAGGCCAAGGTGGCCGAGGGACAGCGGGCCGCCTGGCGTGAAGAGACCATTGCCGAAGCCGGCGTGGACTACGCGGATGACACGCTGGATGACCGGACCATTGAGGTCTCTGAGGCGCTGCTCACCGTGGTGAAGCGGAACCGGGAATCACCGCGGTACACGCGCTATTTCAAAACGCCACCCAACGCGGTGGTGCGTTTGGGCCTGGAGTCCCAGTTGGAAGCCGTGGCGGTGTGGCCGGATTCCCTCAAGGGAGAAGCCGAAGATCCTGTGAAAGAGCAGGGCGGGTTACTGGAGAAGGACATCACGGATGGCCGCGCTGCCATTGAGGAGCGCAACAAGGCCATGGCCAAGCGCGCGGACCACCGCGTTCGCGAGATTGTGCGGCTGGTGGATGATGTGAATGCCGCGCGCCTGAGCGTCTACGGCCAGCTGGTGACCCGCGTGGATGAGAGGAAGCTCCCGCGCACGTGGCCGGACCGCTTCTTCCGGCAGGAGCAGCGGGCGCGGCGGAAGACGCTTGAGGTGTGAGTGCAGCGCCGAGTGCTCCTGCTGACTTAGCGCTGTGCCCCCCGAACTTCAGGGCGACACCTTCAGTGTTCCGTTGAGAATCTGCTGCTGTTTTACAGAGCACTCCCGACTGCGCAGATTGATGATTCTTCCTGCCTCGGTGGCAGCGCGACGGTCCTCGGCGGAACCTGTGCGCGGCATCATGAAGCGATTGGCGTCTCGGCCAATCATCCCGCGGGCCTTCGCGGCATTGGCCAACCTGAGCAGTTCCGCACGCCTATCCCGGTCACACTTTCCAGACTCGAACTTCTTGCCGCACTCGCTGAATTGCCACAAATAGTTGGCATGCTCCAGGTGGGCGGCGCATGCCTCTGCCATGATGGCCTCCACTCGACTCAAGTCATCCCGGCCAGCGTCAGGTGGTTGAGTGGGCAACTCCGGCGTTGGGGCCGGCATCGAGGTGGACGGCACAAGCGGGGCTGCTGAACGCGTGCTCGAAGGGTCAGTTAGCGGATGAGCAGCGGCAACGGGCGGCCCGTCTGGATCGACCTTCGACCTGGAGCAGGAGATCGCGCTGAGGCATGCCAGGGTGGCCAAGGCCACGGCGCTGGTCGCGGCAGCGCCCGTGCCGGCGCGCCGTGGGAGACGCTGATTGGACTCGCCGCTCTTGAATGTCCACATTGCACACTCCTTGGAGATAGGGTGTCGCCGAAGCCAAACCTTCACTGCCGAATCCAGCCAGCGCTGCCAATACCGTCAAACACCCCAAAACTCGAACACTGCTGCCAGTTCCTTTTCATGAAACTCACGCTCCGGCACCGCGTGGGGCAGCCTCCCGAGATGGCGTGCGCACTCATAGAAACCCGGTCCGGGATTAAGCGGGATCTCGTTGGCGTGACACACTATGGCGGATAGCATTGGCCGTCCTTTCTCGTGCTCGGCAGTGCTTATGTCGCCAAGTAGTACGCCAATGCGTCGCCTGTCGTTGGCGAGGTGCATGTCCATTCCAAGTTGCACGGCATCGGCGAGGTGCTGGTACCCGATGGTTTCCTTGAGGGTCGCAAGCGCGCGCAACTTGGCAGTTACCTTACGAAGGTCATCGTGTGTGTAGTCCATCGGGCCTTTCGGTTTTGTGGTCCAGGCTGTGCTGCGGAAGACCATAGGCCGGTAGCTCAAAGGGGGCAAAATGCAGGAGCTTTGGACTTGCGGTGAATGAACCAGGACAACCGCGCGGCGCACATCGTGCGCCAGCACAAGAGTGCCCACTTCAGTTGAATCCGGCTCGTCGGTCCAGGCCGGGAGCCTTGATGTGGCTGGCGTGTGTTGCGCGGCATCTCCACGACAGCCCCGGGGCGATGGGAGGGAGCAACGCTTTGGCACCCAGAGTGATGCGTCACGCTCAGCTGCACCAAGTCCTCTGGCATGACGAAACGGTTGGGGTGTGACGCGACGCGACCCTTCCAGCAACTCTTGGTGGCTGGCCACCAGTTCCAGTTGTCTGGGTTGGCCAACCCGCGTGGCTCAACCTGCCTGTCCGCGTCAGCAGCGTCCATGTGAGCCTACGCAAGGAAGTCCCAGGGAACCGAGGATACGCCGGGCCGCCGTTGTTACCGAGACCGAGAGGCGCCTCAGCGAAGGGCAACGTGTGGGCTACTGGTTTGCCACGGCACAAGGGGTCGCAAGGACGCGTCCTGTGCTCGACTCCACGGGCGGGCTCCTTCAGCAGCGCCGCACGCTGACGCGTGTGCGTGCGCAATGGGGATTCCCCATGGTTGGCCGCGGCGGAACCCTGCTAAGGGTGCGCCGTGGTTGCCATCCCGTTGACGGTTGCGTTGGTCTGGTTGGTCCTGGCGGTGGTCACGCGCCGGGAGACCAAGGCCATGCCGCGCTTCACCGGCGTGATGCCCCGTCCCTCCGAACAAGCGCGCGTGCTGGCGGTGGTCCCCGCGCGCAATGAAGCGGAGGTCATTGCCACCTGCCTCAAGGGGCTGCTCAACCAGCAGGGCGTGGACCTTCGCGCCGTGGTCTACGACGACCGCTCCCAGGACCAGACGGTGGCCCGCGCGCAAGAAGTGGTGGACGCATCCAACGGCCGCCTCACGCTGTTGCGGGGCACCCAGGAGCCTCCGCCGGGGTGGTGCGGCAAGCCTCACGCGTTGATTCGGGCGCTGGACGGCGTGGGTTACCACCTGGTGCGCGGCCGCGTGGGCGAGGAAGCCGCGCCACACCTGTTGCTCTTCCTGGACGCAGACGTGGTGTTGCGTCCCACCGCCGTGGCCGAAATGTCCGAGCTCATGCTGGAAAAAGGCCTGGGCCTGTGCAGCGCGTTGCCGCATCTGGTGGCGCGCAGTTTCTGGGAGCGCGTGGCTGGCCCGTCGGTGGGGGCGTTGGTGACCGCACGCAGCCGGCCGTCCCGGGTCAACGCGCGGCAGGATCCGGCGGTGCTGGCCAATGGGCAGTTCCTCATGGTGACGCCGGAAGCCTACGGGTACGTGGGCGGCCATGAAGCGGTGAAGGGCGAAGTGCTGGAGGACGTGGCGCTGGCCACGCGCATCAAACGCAGCGGACATCCCATTGGCCTGGTGGACGGGCAAAAGGTGATGGCCACGCGCATGTACCAGTCCCTGGGTGAGCTGTGGGAGGGCTGGACCAAAAACGCGTTCAAGCTGGTGGGCGGCACCGTGGGCAAGGCGTTGATGTACGCGGTGTTGACGTTGGTGCTGGGGTGGACGCCGTTTGTCAGCGGGGTGACGTCTGTTGTTGCGCTGGCATCCGGCAACCCGCAGTGGCCGCTCTGGTTGGCGGGCTACCTGGTGCCGTTGGGCATCCAGATGTTGCTGCGGCGCGTGGGCGGCCAGCAGGCGGTGTACGCGTTGTTTGCTCCGTTGGGCGCCGCGGTGGTGGCTGGCGTGTTGGCCAAGGCCACGTTCACCGCGGTCCGGAAGGGCCGCGTGACCTGGAAGGGCCGTACGTATGTGGATGGCGTGGGAACCGCGCCGGTCAAACAACCACCGTCACGCTGACGGACGGTTTACAGAGACCAGCCACCAGCGTCCAGGATGGCGTCCTTCTTGCGGCCCAGCGTGTGGCACACAATGGTGGACTCGTGGTCCAGCATGGGCGCACACAACGTGGTGGCCTTGGTCTTGGTGGTGATTTCCCCGCTGTCCTTCTTGCTGTCCTTGAGCGCCTTGTTGCGGGCTTTGACGTCGTCCGGCTCCATGCACATCACTTTGATGAACGGTTCACCGGTGCCATTGACCATCACCACGCTGGCCACTTCCACCACCCGCCAGGTCTTCCGCTCCCGGATGACCAGCGCGTAGGCCAGCAGTCCCGTGTCTGCGTTGATGATGGCCACCGCCAGGTCTTTGCTCTTGTCGCCGGAAAAATCACCGACGCATGAATCATAGACCTTCATCCCCGGATACCGCGTGTTGAGCGCGGCGCGCTGGTCTGCGTTGACCTTCTTGACCTGCGCCTGGTCCGCGCGGCGGGCAGCGTCGGAAAACGCGCCATCCGGCCGTGCCAGGGCCGTGCCTGTGAAACCCAGCACCACTGCAACGCCCCACAGCAAACGCATCACGTTTTTCCCCATCCCCTGCGTGCCCACTGCTTCAGTGCACCACCGGCGCGTCCTTGGTGGCCTTCTTCTTTTGCGGCTTCTTGAGTGCCGCCAGTTCCGCGGCAGACAAGGCCACATACTCAAACACAGGCTGGTCGTCCTTGAGGTCCACCTTGACCGTGCCGCCGTTGGCCAGCCTTCCAAACAGCAACTCATCGGTCAGCGGGCGCTTCAGCTCATGCTGGATGATGCGCGCCATGGGCCGGGCGCCCATCTTGGGGTCATACCCCTTCTTGAGCAGCCAGCGGCGCGTG
>Ga0154020_10000767_pt1 | contig 39684 bp, 26 predicted proteins | sample Klosneuvirus_201_FD_109709 | JGI IMG/M metagenome (GOLD analysis project Ga0154020, IMG submission 109709) | Active sludge microbial communities from wastewater, Klosterneuburg, Austria - Klosneuvirus_20160825_MG | ecosystem: Engineered > WWTP > Aerobic digester > Activated sludge | place... | reverse complement strand
GACTTCCGCGAGACGGTCTACGTGAACCCCACGGTGATCACCGACGCCCAGGGCTTGGCGACGGTCAGCTTCGGCCTGGCGGACTCCATCACCACCTGGAGAGTGACGGCCCACGGATCGACCAAAGATGGTCACCTCGGCTCGGCGCAGCTCGGCCTGCGGACCTTCCAGAGCTTCTTCGTCGACTTTGACGTTCCTACGACCCTCACCCGCGGTGACCAGGTGGTCTTGCCGGCGGTGATCTACAACTATCTGCCGACGCCCGCTTCGGTGCGGGTCCAGCTCGACGCCGCCGACTGGTTTGAGCTCTCCTCGCCCGCCGAGCAGACGGTCGAGCTCGGCCCGAGCGAGGTGCGCGCGGTCCACTTCTCGGTGAAGGCACTAAAGGCAGGCACGCAGCTCCTCACCCTGCGCGGCACCGCCGGGGACGTCTCGGATGCCCTGGTCCGGGAGGCCCGCGTCGCGCCGGGCGGCACCAAGGATGAAGTATCTTTCTCGGACAAGATCAACGGGGCTCGAACTCATACTATCTCGGTCCCGGCGAACGCCATCGAGGGCGGGACGAAGGTGACTCTGACCTTGACCCCCGGCTTCGCCAGCGAGGCCGTGGCTGGCACCGAGAGCCTGCTCCAGGAACCCCACGGCTGCTTCGAGCAGACGACCTCCTCGGCCTGGCCCAACACGCTGGTGACCAAGTATCTCGACGCGACCGGGCAACTCACGCCGGAGCTGCGGGAGAAGGCCTTTGGCCTGGTGAGCACGGGCTATCAGCGCCTCGTCACCTTCGAGAGCCCCAGCGGCGGCATCAACTGGTGGGGCGGCGGGAGCACCGAGGCCGGAAACCGGATCCTGACTGCGATCATGCTGTGGCACCTCAAGGACATGGAGGGGATCGTGGAGACCGACCCGGCCTTCCAGGCCCGGCTGTTGACCTGGCTCTTGGCCCAGCAGGCCGCCGATGGCTCCTTCGCCGCGGGCGACGCGCTGCACGCGGGCAACGAGGTCCTGGGGACCAGCGTGGCTCGCACGACGGCCTTTATCTCCTGGGCGCTGGCGCATACGGGCTGGGCCGACGACGCGGTCACCCGCGCCAGTAACTATCTGCGGGCCCACCTCCCGGAGGAGACCGATCTGTACGCCAACGCGCTGGCCGCCAACGCGCTCGGCTTCGTCGATCCGAGCGGGGCGGCGACGGGTACCCTGTTCGCGCGGCTCGACGCCCAGAAGCTGGAGGCCGAAGGACGGATGCGCTGGCCCACCACCGCGCCGTCCTGGACGGGCGCTTCGGGGGACGTGGCGGCGCTGGAGACCACCGGCCTCGTCGCCTACGGTCTCATCAAGGCCCGCGCCTATCCTGGCAATGCCGCCGGTGCGATGCGCTTCATCGTCTCCAACAAGGACGCGGTCGGCACCTGGTACAACACCCAGGCGACGATGAACGCGCTCCGGGCCCTCTTGGCCGCGGCCGCCCCGCAGGGTTCAGAGGCGGAGGGAACGCTCACCGTGACCGTCAATGGGGTCGCAGAGCCGCCGGTCGCCATCACCCGCGCCGACGGCGATCTGCACCGGGCCATCGATCTCACCGGGCTCGTCCACGCTGGCGACAACACGGTTCAAATCACCATGGCCGGCCAGGGCGAGCTCAGCTACCACCTGGCGCGCCGGGTCCACGTGCCGCGGGCGGCGACCCCGACCAGCCCCGAGCTCGGGCTAGAGGTCGGCTATAGCTCGACCGAGGGCCTCGTCGGCACGCCCATCTCTACGCGCGTCACCGCGAGCTACCGCGGCGCGGGGGCCCGCGATCAGGTGATCGTGCGGGTCGGACTGGCGCCGGGCTTCGTGCCCCGGTCCGAGACGCTGGAGGCCCTCGTGCGGGATGGCCGCGTCGCGCGGTACGAGGTTCAGCCCAGCGACGTGACCTTCTATCTGATGGGGCTTGAGAGCGGGCGCGCCCGGGACCTTTCCTTTCAGAGCATCCCGACCCTGGCGGCCGAGGTGGAGGCGCCGGCCTCGGTGGCCTACGTCTACTACGAGCCCGCGATCCGCTCCGAGGTCGCCCCCATCCAGCTCCGGGTCCGGTAGCACCCAGCGAGCGAACATTCCCGCCCGGTAACATCGAGGCGCCAATCCGCCTACTTGGGCGCTGGAACCCCGGTTGCAAATCTCCTGAGCATTTCGAGGTGACCCCACAACGCAAGTCCTGCGGGGGGCGCTTCCAGGGGATTTCATGAATCACGCTCACGCCTTTCGACCTGAAGACATCCGAAACATTGCCCTGATCGGCCACGGCGGCTCGGGGAAGACGACGCTGGCCGAGGCCATCCTCCACCACACCCACGCGATCACGCGGATGGGCTCGGTCGATGACGCTTCGACCACCAGCGACTTCGAGCCGGAGGCCCGCGCACGTCACCACTCGACGAGCTCGAGCCTGCTCTTTGCCAGCTACGACAAGCGCGAGGTCAACATCATCGACACCCCCGGCCACCCGGAGTTCGTGGGCTCGGCGCTCGCGGCCCTGTCGGCGGTCGAGACGGCCGTCTTGGTCGTCGGCGCCACGACCGGCATCGAGCTCAACACCCGGCGACTCTTTCACGCCGCCGGCGAGGCCGGCTTGGCGCGGATGATCGTGATCAACAAGATCGATCTGGCGCCCCAGCTCCTCGAGGCCCGGGTGGCCGAGCTGAAGGAGGCCTTCGGGGCCCGCCTGCACTGCATCAACCTGCCCACCAAAGGAGGCACCGATGTGATCGACTGCTTCGACTCCGAGTCGGGCAGCTCGGACTTTGGCTCGGTCGCCGAGATCCACCGGGAGATGATGGAGTCCACGGTCGAGATCGACGACGCCGAGCTCGAGAAGTATCTGTCGGGCAAGAAGCTCGATCTGGCCGAGCTGCGCCGGACCTTCATCAAGGCCATGACGCAAGGGCACCTGGTGCCGATCCTGTTCACCAACGCCAAGCAAGGCGTGGGCATCGAAGATCTGCTGCACGTGCTCGCCGAGGAAGCGCCGAGCCCGCTCTTGACCAAGCCGCGCCGGCTGCGGCGAGGCGCGGAGCTCATCGAGCTACCCTGTGACCCCGAGCGCCCCTTCCTGGCGCAGGTCTTCAAGGTGGCCAACGATCCGCACCTCGGCTCGCTGGCGATGCTGCGGGTGCTTCAAGGCAAGATGGACGGCAGCACGCTCTTCGTGGCCGGCGACGATGCGAAGCCCCGGAAGGCCAACCACGTGCTCAAGGTGGAGGGCCGCGACCACCCCGAGATCGATCAGGTCGCTTACGCGGGCGACCTCGTCGCGATCGGTCGCGCGGAGGACGTACACGTCAACCAGATCCTGCGCGATCCCTCGGTGCCCGGCGGCCTGAGCCCGATCACTTTGGCCGCGCCCGTCCCGATGTTGTCGCTGGCGATCGCCGCCAAGAACAAGAACGACGAGGTGAAGCTGGGGGCCGCCGTCCAAAAGCTGGTGGAGGAGGATCCCACGCTGAAGAGCGTCCAGGATCCCGTGACCCATGAGCTAGTGCTGAGCGGCATCGGGGACGTGCACCTCAGCGTCGCCCTCGATCGTCTGAAGAACCGCTTTCACCTAGAGGTCGAGTCGCGGCGACCGATGATCGCCTACCGAGAGACCATCAGCGCTCGCGCCGAGGGACACTATCGGCACAAGAAGCAGACGGGCGGGGCCGGACAGTTCGCCGAAGTATTCCTGCGGGTGGAGCCGCTCAAGCGCGGCGAGGGCATGAGCTTCGCCAGCGAGGTCTTCGGTGGCGCCATCCCCACGCAGTTCATCCCCTCGGTGGAGAAGGGCGTCTACGAGGGGCTGGAGAGCGGAGTATTGGCGGGATTTCCGGTGCAAGACCTCCGGGTCGTGGTCTACGACGGCAAGGCCCACGCGGTGGACAGCAAGGACGTGGCGTTTCGGACCGCCGCCAAGCTGGCGCTCAAAGACGCCTTGTCCAAGGCCCGGCCCGTGCTCCTCGAACCGATCGTCTCCCTCGAGATCTCGACGCCCGAACAGTACGTGGGCGACGTGACCGCCGATCTCAAGCACGTGCGGGCCCGGGTCTTCGGGGTCGAGGTGCAGCCCGAGGGTTGGAGCATGATCCGCGCCGAGGCGCCGCTGGCCGAGCTCGGCACCTACGCCAGTCAGCTCCGCAGCATCACCGGCGGCCAGGGCAGCTTCGTGCTCGAGCCGGCGCACGATGACTTCGTGCCGGGGCCGCTGCAGCAGAAGATCATGGCCGGGCGGACCGCGGAGCCGGCAGGGAAGTGAGGCGGGGGACTGCTGGCTGAGCGACGTCGGGGTGGACTCGACCGACGCGCTCGGCGCTCTGAGCCGTGGGAGTACCAGCAGCGAGCCAAGGCCTACTCGTTCTGGAACGAGTACCCGAGCGCGGGGGACGGGTGCGGATGCAGCGGGGCCAACCGCGCGGTTGAAGCGGGCAATCGAGGGCGAGCCCGCTCAGGCCAGGCCGTGCTCTTTGCGGATGCGGCCGTTGATCTCCTCGGCGCGCTGCTGGGCTGGGCGCGCGGCGAGGCGCTCGGCGTAGGCCGTAAACGTCGGCCGCTTCTCGATCTGCCCAAAGCGCAGCATGTACAGGAGCGTCCCGCCGAAGATCACGTCGGCCATCGTGAAGCGCTCGCCTAGGATGAACGGCGGGTGCTTGAGCGCCGCCTCCATCGCATCGAGCATCGCCTCGTGGGTACCCCAGCCGGCTTGGCTCGGCTTGAACTCCCAGCCATTGGTCTTGGCCATGACTCCGGGCTCGATGACCGAGGGCGCGAACAGGGACCAGCGCAGATACGTCCCCCGGGCCGCCTCGTTGAGCGCGGGCGCCAGCTTTCCCGGCGCGTAACGATCCGCCAGGTAGAGGCCGATCGCCGCCGACTCGGTCACCACCGTGTCTCCATCGAGCAGGGTCGGCAGCTTTCCCATGGGATTGAGCGCCAAGAACTCGGGGCTCTTGTGCGCGCCCTTCATGAAGTCGACGAAGCGAAGCTCATAAGGAGCCCCGACCTCCTCGAGCATCCACACGACGTTGGCGGCGCGGGTGTAGGGGTGGTGATGAAGGACGATCGACATGGTGATTCTCCTGGTTCTGAAGGTGAGTAGGACGGGAGCCTGAGTCGAGCAAGGCGGGCGGTCAAACGGTTTGTGCTAGGCCCACAGCTGCGACCACCAACCGAAGTGGTGCTCGCCTTTGATGATCAAGGACGTGGCCTTGTCGATCTTGCCGGCCTGCTTCGACAGCGCGGCGTCGATCACCCAGCGGGTGATGCGATCGATCGCGGCGCTCACCAGCGCCTCGGAGACCTCGCCCTTGCCGGCGTCGAGGGCGGCCTGCACCGCCTCCGCGACCGGACCCTGGATCACCTTCTCCACCACCTGCTGGATGTGCTCATCGACCGCCGTGGAAGCTCCCGACGCGGCATGGGCGGCGGCCAGCTCAACGGCGAGCGCAGGGTAGAGGCTGTCGCTCTCCTTGAGGGCCATCAGGCGCTGGTTGAGCACTTCGGACATCGCTGAGCTCGTCGCACTCTTTGCCGCGCTCTGGCATACGTCCCGCGCGAGGTCGGTGATGGCGAGCTGTACTGTCTGGGCGATGCTCGCCTGCTCCTCCGGGTTGGCCTTTCCGGGGTGGTTCGCGGTGAAAGTCTCGGCCGCCTTCTCACCGGCGGCGAGCGCCGGACCCTGGATCGCCTGGAGGAGGCTCGGGACCGCGGTCATCGCCGCGGCCTCGGTCGCCAGCAGCTCCGCCCGCTCCTTGAGCTGCGGCTCGAGCTTGCCGCGGATCCAGCCGCCTCCGCGGTCCTTCAGGCTGGTGAGGATGGGCTCTTTGGCCGCCGCGATCGCCGCCTCCCCGGCCGCCGCGACCAGCTCGGCGATCGCCTGCGGCTCGACCGCCAGCGCCGCGGCCTCGGCGGCGCTCGCTCGGGCCGCCTGCATCGCGCTTTGGAGGGCCGAAGACTTCACGCTGCCGGCGAGCTGGCTGGCGACCTCCTTCTGGCCGGCCGCAGCGCCGTGGGCCTCGACATAGGCCCGCACTTTGGGGGTCAAGGCCTCGGTCAGCGACTCTTGGAGGCGCTTCTTCAGCTGCTGCCGGGCCTCGTTCGTGTCCTCGGTCTTGGGGGCCTCTTCCACCAAGGTCTTGAGCGCCTCGCTCACCCACTTCTCGGCTGCGGCGGTGCCGCTCTTGTGGCTGGCCTCGCGGATCGCGGAGTCGATGCTGTAGGTCCCGTAGAGGTTCAGGTCGGCGGCCGACTGGGCCGCGACCGCGGTGGCCGCCTGCACCGCCGCCGGGACCGTCAGCGCCGCCTTGGCCTCGATTCCCAGGGCTTTGAGCGCACCCGCGTCATCCTGGAGCGCCTTGGTCGCGGCCTTCCGGAGGTGCTCGAACGCATTCGGGGCGGCCGCCTCGAGGAGCTGCGCCTTCGCCTCGGCCTCCACGAGCTGGCCGACCAGGCCCGGGAGCTCGGCCTTGAGCGCCGTCTCCGCCTGGGTCTTCGCGGCGCCGCGGAGCATCTCCAGCGCATCGCTGAAGGCGGCGGGGTTGATCGCGTCGGCGACCGCCTGGCTCAGGGTCTCATCGTCCGGGTGCTCGAAGAACCGAGTGCGGACGAGCACCAACTGATCGAGCGGCTTCCCGTTGAACTCCGTCATCCCTTTCGCAGTCAGATAGTCGACGAGCTCCTTCTTCTTCCCCTCGCTGGGCGCGACTACGAAATCGACGAATCCCGGATCATTCCCGATCGGGAACATGACCTCATTGCTGGAGCTATAGGAGCCGTTGATCGTCTTGATGATCGCTTCGCCGTGATTTTCCGGCTTCAGGGTGGTGGTGCGCCCGAAATTATCTCCGTTGTAGGCGTACCAATCGGCGCGGCCCAGGAGCCGGCGATTCAGGATGAGCTTGAAGGGACGGCTGCCGCCCCAGTCACTGAATCCTCCGCCATAGTTGGTGGTGGTCTTTCCCTCTTTGATGGCCGAGCGGGTGACCAGGCGTGAAAAGACTGAGCCCGCACCGCCGGAGGCGAAGTCCGAATCGCTGGACTTCCCTTGCACCAAGAGGCCCTCTTGAAAGCGCGTAAGCGAGGCTTTTTGTCCTCCGGTGAGGGTGTTCCAGACCCGCTCAGGATTATCGAAGGTCGAATATAAGTATCGCGCGCCCGCCTGCTCAGCATCCTTGGCCAATACCGGGTCGATCACCGTGAAGTATCCCGGGTAGACCTCCTCAAAGCGCAGGCTCTTTACCCGCTCGCTCTCGGGGTCGATGCCGAGCTTGCTGAGGACTTCTTGCACGTCGGCCAGCTTCACCTGATCGAGATCGCGCTGGGTATGTCCCTGGGCCGCCCCCATATCCTTCTTGGCCAAGAGAGCGAGATCGAGGAGCGCGCGGCTCTCCGCGGGGCCGATCGTGCGGCTGAGGGCGCCCTTATAGGCCGCGCTGCTCTCGGCGATACCCACGCCCTTGAGCGCGTTCTTGAGCGAGGCCGACAGGTCGCGCAGGCCGGGCCTCAGGACCAAAGGACGAACCTGCGCCGCCCACTCGAGGTAAGCCTTCGGGCTGGTCTCATACAGGAGCACAGAGAGCTGGCCGCGCTCCTTCATCTCTTTGGTGTCGAGCTTGGCGGTCGCCACCTCTTTCTGCGCTTCGGCGCTGATCTCGACCTGCTCGAGCAGGTCCCCGAGCTTGTCCGCCAGCTGGCCGACCGGCTTGTTTCGCAGGTGGTCTGCCGAACCCGGCGCGACCTGCCAGATGAAGTGGAGCAGCTTGAAACGCTCGAGCGCGATCGGGCTGGGCGGCGCGAAGATGGTCTGCAGGCCGAGCTTCTGGATGACCTCCTGCAGCGCAGCGGTGGCCTCGGCGTCCTCGCCGTTCACCCGGATCCGAAAGGCGCCCTTCAAGGCCTCGGAGCGGTCGGTGACCATGTCGACCTTCCACTTGCCGGACTGCTCGAGGCTCACTGCGCTCTGGGAGGAGGGGCCCCAGGCCTCTCCGGTGGCCTTGAGCACGCTCTGGCCGGGGCCGCGCTCCTCGGGGCTTGCTGCGCTGAAGCGATAGGTGCTGGGCGTCGCACCGGCCTGCTCCAGGCGGCGCTTATAGTTGCTCACCGTAGGCCCCTGCGCCTGGAAGAACAGCTCAAATCCCGGAATGCCTTCGGCGCTCAGCGTGCGACGGACGCTCATCCACATGCGCCGCAGCGAGCCACCGTCGAGCCGAAAGCCCTGGGCGAAGCGGCCGCTCGTCGTGATCTGTCCGAGGTCCTCCAGCGGGAAGGCAGAGAGAATGCTGCTGCCTTGGATCTCGGGCCCGAAGACCGCGCCGGCCTTGCTGCTCCTGATCTCGTGCTTGGCGCCGCCTTGCTCGAGCGCGTCGGCGCTGATGACCTTCTTCGGTGTCTGGGCCGGGCCTGCCGGGGCGGGGCCTGGGACCGAAACATCGACGGTCTTCGGGAATTTGACGCCCAGGGTGGAGGCCATCGCGGAATCTCCGTTTTGGCGGTTTTTTCACTACCTGCCAAGGGACAAATTCACGGAGGTGGGAGTATGGCATACATCACGATTTGATGCTGAATCGCAGCGCCGACCGCTTCTTGGCCTTCTCCGCCTCGATCGTGCGGTCCTTGGGCGTTGCGCTGGTCTCAAGCTCGTCGACCAGCCGCCGGGTGATCGCCGTGATCTCCTCCACAGCGCGCTCGAAGACCTGGGCGTTCTTGGCGCTGGGGGCGGTCTGGCCGCTCACCTTGCGGACGTACTGCAGGGCGGCCGCGCGGACCTCGTCGTCGGTCGCGGGAGGATCGAAGTTGAAGAGCACGCGGATGTTCCGGCACATGTGGTCACGGTTGCTGCGCAGGCCGGACCTGGCAAGGCCAATGGATCTTCGCGGTGCCAGGACTAGCGCTCCGGGCGAGGCTCGAGCGTGAGCCCTTCACTGACGCGATCACCCGGGTACAGCACCACCGTGTCACCTTCGCTGAGCCCGGAGCTCACCTCCACTTCGAGGCGTCCGCGGTGACCGATCTCGATCAGCCTCAGCTTGGCCTGGCCTTCCTCCAGGGCGTACACTGCCCAGCGATCGCGCTGCCGAAACACCGCGCTCTTCGGCACGGTGAGTACGTTCTCGCCGCTCCACACCAGGAGCTTGGCTTCGACGCGATAGTTGTCGCCCAGCCCCGGCGGGATCTCGTCGAGCGCGACGACGACGTTCACCCGCTGCTCCTCCACCCCGAGCGCCGAGACCCGCGTGAACGCCGAGGGCTCGACCCGGCGCACGCGGCCGGTCAGCGCCTGCTCGCCGCCCCAGCGCTCGATCCACGCTCGCGTGCCCGGCCGCACCCGCACGGCGTCGGCCGACAAGAGATCCACCACCACGTCGATCACGCGAGGATCGCCGATCTCGATCAGCGGCGTGCCGGCCACCACCAGCCCTTGGCTCTCGCGGAGCACATGCAAGACGTCGCCCGAAACTGGGGCGGGCAGGGAGATCTCGTCGTGGCCCGTGCGTCCACCGAGGCGACCCAGGATGGCGCGGACACTGCTCACCTCGGCCTCAGCGACGCGCCGCTGGAGCTCGGTCGAGACCTCGTCCTCGCCCGCCATCTTAGCCTCTAGCTCGGCCCGCTCTAGCTCGGCGCTGGCGATGGCCGCGCCTTTGACCAGGGCCTGCATGCGCGTGAGGTTCTTCTCGGCCAACTCATGTCCAGCCTTGGCCCGCTCCCGCGCGGCCTCGCTCTGGCGTACGTGGGCCTGGGCCCCGAGGAGGCGCGCTTCGAGGTCGGCCTTGGTCCGTGCGTCGAGCAGCGCGGGGCTCGGCGGGTCGAAGCGAGCCACGACTTGGCCCTCGGTCACCGCGTCGCCGGGCTCGAGCTCGATGCGGGCCAATGCGCCGCTGATCGGTGCGGAGACCACATAGCGCTCCCGCATCTTCGTACGCCCGTCCTCTTCGATGAACACCTCCAGCTTGCTCCGGCCGACCCGGTGCGCGTCGACCAGGACTGCCTTCGGCCGAAAGGCCAAGGCGAGGAACACCGCCCCGCCCAGCACCACCAGACCGATCACGCCCCACTTGCCGAGGCGCAGCATTCGTTTGCGGGTATTGGTCGTCGTCGTCATACTCACTCCGCGGCCTTCAGCACTTCCACCAGGTCGAGCTGGTCGAGGCGCCGGCGCACAATCAGCGCGCTGACCACCCCTGCCGCCAGGGCGATCAGGGCAGACACCGCATAGGTCCCAAGGTCGATGCGCATTGGGAAGCGCATGGTTTCGGGATCGATGCTCGCGGCGATGAGGCCGGCCCAGACTCTCCCGAATAGGAAGCCGAGCGGAATACCCAGCAGGACCTGGGCCGCCAACTCACCCAGCAAGATTTCGGAGATCTCCCGGCGCCGATAGCCCAGCACGCGCAGGCTGGCCAGGTCTCGGCTGCGCGTAGACAGCGCGATGCGGGCGTTGTTGTAGACCACTCCGACCGCGATGGCCGCCGCTGAGAGGGCCAGAATAAAGGTGATGAACCCGATCGTCGTGCCCGTCTGCTTCTCATAGGCCTGCACCACGGCCGCGGTGCTGATCGCGCTGATGACCGCTGGCATGTCCTTGAGGCGGGTCCGGACCTCGTCACGGAGCTCGGCGTCGACGAGCAGCGCCGCGGAGTTGACCCGGGACTCCTCGCCGAGGAGGCGGTCGAGCCAGTCGCGGGTAGCGTAGACCTCGAGCCCAAAGGGCTGATCGACCAAGGAAGAGATCACCAGCTCGCGCCGGGGAAAGGATCCCTCCAGCACCTCGACCTCGACGTGATCCCCCACTCCCACCTTCAGTACCTCGGCCAGCTTGTCGGTCATCACCACGCCATCGTCTGGGAGAGATACTTCCCGCTCCAGCTGGTGAAAGACGTGCCGCAGCTCCGATCGCGCGGGGATTCCGGTGATGCCCCCGTCGCGCCAGCGCGAGCCCGAGTGGAAACGCACCGGGAGCGTGTGAAAGCCCTCGGCGATCTGGACTCCCGGGAGGTGCGCGAGATCTCGGATGGCGCGCTCGGGGAGAGGCTTGGCGAAGGTGACCTGCAGGTCACCCCGTAGCTGGCGGGGGAGTACCTCCTTCATCAGATAGTCGAAGGCGTCCCAGGAGAAGGTACCCATGATGTAGATTCCCACCCCCATCGCGATTCCGGTGGTGGAGAAGATGAAGCGCAGCGGGCGCCGCATGATCCCGCGCGCGATCATCGTGACCGCGGGCCCCACCCAGCGGTCGACGCCGAGGCGGGCCAGGAGCGAGCGGCGATACTTGGTCGGCGCCGCCGGCCGCATGGCCTCGGCGGGCGGCATTCGGGTGACCTGGAAGACCGACCACAGGGCCCCGAACACGCCAGCAGCAAGTCCGATCCCCACGCCCGTGATCAGCTGGGAGGGCGCGATGTGATAGACCGACCGCGGGAAGCGGAAGAAGCTGGTGTACATGTTGGTCATGCCCTGGCCGGCCCAAGCCCCTAGGCCTACGCCGATCACCGCGCCAAAGACCACGATCAGGGCCACCATCCCGAGATAGTGCCGAGCGATCCGAGCGCTGGAATAGCCGAGGGCCTTGAGGACGGCGATCTGCGAGCGCTCCAGGAGGATCAGCCGGGACACCACGATGTTCACCAAGAACGCCGCCACACCCATGAAGATGAGCGGGACCCACAGAGCCATCCCCTGGAGCTGGGCCAACTCACCGGCCAACGCGGCGTGAGATAGTTGCTTGTCGCGGGCCACCGCATGAAAGCCCCCAAAGGGCTCCAGCTCCCGATCCAGGGCGTCCATGACGGCCGTCTCGGAGCCGCCGGGCTCGAGGCGAAGTACGAGGTCATTGAAGGCGCCCTCCATCTGGAAGGCGGCCGCCACCACCTCGCGCCGGGTCCAGAGGACCGCGAAGCGCTTCACGTCGGCGATGATCTCGTGCCCCGACATCGCGAAGATGTATTCGGGGGACATCCCCAGGCCGACGATCTCCACCTCCTTCTTAGATCCGTTCATCACCACCGGCAGCCGGTCTCCCGGGCGCAAATCCCAGGCTTTGGCGAACTGGTCGAGCAGCACGACCTCGTCGTCGGCGTAACGGTCCGGCAGGCGGCCTTCGGTCAAGTGGAGGCCGTTGAGGGGCGCCTCGCCGTCGCTGGGGATGGATACGACGCGCCCGCTGACCGGCTCAGGCTGGGCCTCGAGCGGGAGCATCACCGGCTCGACCAGGCGATCATAGACCTGAGCCACGCCGGGGATTGTCTCCAGGCGTGAGGCCAGCGACTGCGGCGCTCGCTCGAGCCGCGCAAAGAGTTGCCCGAAGCGATAGTCGGCATAGTAGGAGTCGCGGGACTCGAGCAGGGAGGCGTAGGTGCTCTCGAGCATCAGCAAGGCCATGATCCCGCAGCCCAGCACCGCCGCGATCGTCACTACCTGCCCCTTGAGGTGGGCCAGATCGCGGAGCATCTTGCGGTTCAGCGCGCTCACCAGCGTAGCTCCTCGGGCAGCCGCTTCACCGCGTTGGTCTCGGTGGAGACGATGCGCCCGTTTCCGAAGGTGAAGACGCGGTCGGCCATGGTGGCGATGGGGGCGTTGTGGGTGATGACCGCGGTCGTGGTGCCGAGCTCCCGATTCACCCGATGGATGGCCGAGAGGACGCGGACCCCGGTCTCGAAGTCGAGCGCCCCGGTGGGTTCATCGCAGAGCAAGATGTCCGGGCGTTTGGCGATGGCACGGGCGATCGCCACCCTCTGCTGCTCGCCGCCCGACATCTGGGCGGGGAAGTGATCTACCCGCGATCCGAGGCCCACGAGCTCCAGCGCTGCGACGGGGTCCATCGGGTCGCTGGCGATGTCGGTGACCAGCTCGACGTTCTCACGCGCCGTGAGGCTCGGCACCAGATTGTAAAACTGGAAGACGAAGCCCACTGCGTGACGGCGATACTCCGTGAGCTCGTCCTCCGAGGCGTGGGTGAGATCTTGGCCTTGATGCTCGACCTTGCCGCTGGTGCAGACATCGAGACCGCCCAGGATATTCAGCAGGGTCGATTTTCCGCTGCCGGAAGGCCCGACCAAGACGACCAACTCACCCTGCAGCAGCTCCAGACTGACCCCGCGCAAAGCGTGCACCTCCACCTCGCCCATCTGGTAGCGCTTGGTGAGATCCTGAGCGCGGAGGACGACGTCGGGCACGAGCCTCAAGGCAGCAACCGGCGTGCCCGCTCATCACTGGGCGCGGGGCATCGAGACTCCGGCGAGAGCTTGGTCTGGCCCGCTACCGCGAGGTGACGCTCGTAACTTCGCCCCGGAGAACCACCTGTCGTTTCACTCAGACGTTGCCCCGACTGCCCCGCGTTTCGTTAGAGAGATAGCGAAATTATGGCGCATCGCTTGCTCCCAGGAGGCCGTCCGATCTCGGACAAACAATCGACTGGAGGCACAAAGTATGAATTCGAGTTTTTTGAAGAGCGCGGCGCTCAGCCTGAGCACGGTGCTCGCGGCCTGCGGCGGAGCGAGCGAGACCGAGCACAGCCAGGAGGCGATCGTCGACGGGCGCGCCTCGACTGACCACCGCTATGACGTGGTCGGAGCGCTGGTGACGATTGCGCCCGATGGTTCGACCAGCCCCTTCTGTACCGGGACGCTCATCTCGGGCCGCAGCGTGGTGACCGCCAAACACTGCGCGCTGCTCACCCCAGCGAACGCGACGACCGGCTTCGCGATCGGCCCCGACGCGTTTCACCCGAGCCGCGTGGTCCCGATCGATCGCTACGTCTGGGAGCGCACGATCACGAACGGCGCGCTGGGGCTCGGAGCAGACGTGGCGGTGGCGCACCTGAGCCAACCCCTCAGGGACATCCGGCCCGTCTATGCACAGGAGGCGGAGCGCTGGGAGATCGGCCGGAGCTTTCGCGCTGTGGGCTATGGCACTCAGGCCTTCGCCGACCCGAACGCGCCCTTTGGGCTGCGCAAGGAAGCCGAGCTCTCGCTGGTGGCGCTGGGACCGAGCCCCTACTTTCCCGCCGTCTACCGGGGTGACTTCGGCGCGTTTTTGGCTGACCTCGCTGCGGGCGCGGGCGTGAGCGTCGATGATCCCGAGCTCGTGGCGCTGGGGCAATCGGAGTGGGATGGCTTCTTGCTCGAGCCCCACAACGACGCGGTGTTCCAGCGCATCACGGGCAACACCGCGCCTGGAGACTCGGGTGGTCCGATCTTCTCGAGCGGGCGCGGCCGCCGCGGTGAGCGTGAGGATGAGCACGAGCGGTCCGAGCCTCTGCGTACGGTGGGTGTGGTCTCCGGCATCGTGACGGTCAGCGCGAGCTACCCGGATTCGGTGGTGGAGGACTTCAGCGTCTACAGCACTTTCGGTCCAGAGGCTCAGCACCTGCTGCGCTCGGCCGAGGCCTGCGGCCCCGTCACCGAGGAGGGCAAGTGCGCCGGTGATGTGCGCCATCGCTGCACTGGGCTCGGAGAGAGCCGGGGACGGCCCCGCGTGGTCAGCGAGGACTGCGCGCGCGCCGGCCGGCGCTGCGGCGAGACGCCTCAAGGTGCGGCCTGCCTCTCGAGCTGCGCGAGCGACGCCGATTGCGCAGGGGGCGGCACCTGCGCCGCGGGTCAATGCCAGTGGTCGCCCGTGGCGATCTGCACCGGAGAGGGCAGCCCCTTCGGTTGCTACCTGTGCTGCTTGGGGCGGGGGACCGGCGGGGGCTTCACCCCGGAGGACTTCGACACCTGCGGCAACGCGTGCTTCCCGCCGCTCCCCGAGGCGGTGCCAGCCTTCGTCCCGACGCGTTCGGTGCGTTTCCCAGGATTCCCGGGGCTGCCGGCGCTCCCGCTGCGCTGAGCCAACTCATATGGAGTGACTTGACTGCGAAAAGAGTCCGCGGTACTCAATACGGGTAGGAGGGACTCATGGCGCAGATCTCTAGGCTCTGGTGGCTCCGGCACCTCCGGGCGGAGCCCAATCAATTCGTGCTCCACTTCGAGGACGGGCGGATCAAACGGCGTGGTTCGGGGCTGAACTACTGGTTTAGCTCGTACTCGGCGGCGATAGCCCAGCTCCCGGTGGAGGACTGCGAGACCACCTTCGTCCTCAAGGAGCGCTCGGCCGACTATCAAGAGGTGGTGGTCCAGATGACGCTCGTCTACCGGGTGAGCGATCCCGAGCGCGCGGCCGCCCGGGTCAACTTCACGATCTCGGTCGATCAGGGGCTGTGGGTGGAGGCCCCGCTCGAGAAGCTGGCCAGCGTGTGGTCACTGCGCGCGCAGCCCTCGGCGCGAAACTACCTGGCGACGGTGCCGGTGGTGGTCGCCTTGCGCGAGGGCGCTGAGCGCATCAGAGCCGCCGTGCTCGACACTCTGGCCCAGGACCCCGAGCTGGCGTCCATGGGTCTTACGGTCGTGCGGGTGGCCGTCGATCGCATCGCCCCGACCTCCGAAGTGGAGAAGGCGCTGGTGACGCCCACGCGGGAGGCCATCCAGGAGAAGGCCGATGAGGCCGTCTTCTCGCGGCGGGCGCTGGCGGTGGAGAAGGAGCGGGCGATCAAGCAGAACGAGCTGGCCACCCAGATCGAGCTGGCGCGGAGAGCGGAGGAGCTCATCCGGCAAAACGCGGCCAATCAGCGCCTCGAGGTGGAGACCCAGGTGGCGGCGGAGAAGCGGCGGACCGAGGCCGAGGTGGAGCGGCAGGCGATGGTGGCCGCGGGATACTCCGCCGAGCGCAGCGTGCGGGCGGAGGCCGACGCGGCCGCTCAGCGCCTGACCGACACGGCGCGGGCCGAAGGTGAGGCCCAGCGCGTCGTGGTGTGGAAGGAGGCGCCCAGCAAGGTCCTGCTGGGCTTGGCGCTGCAAGAGCTCGCTGGAAATATTCGGGGCATCGAGCACCTGAACCTCACGCCGGATCTGTTGACGACGGCGGTGCAGCGGTACTTGGGCGATGGCCCCGAGAAGCTCCCGTGAGCCTGCGAGCGGTGGTCGTCACGCGGAAGACCAACCTCGAGGTCTTGGTGGAGCGGCACGGCACGCTCGGGCAGGCGCGGTTTTATGTGGAGTGCCGCGGACAGGACTTCGCGGAGATCGAGGCCTCTCACGCAGTGCTCAAGCGCGGTTTGGCCGAGGTCCTGCGCAGCTTGGGCCCGGATCGCCGCCGGACCGAGGTCGATCGCTCGGAGGTCGATCGCTTCCTCTTTGGTCCCGACGACGTGGTGGTGGTGGTCGGTCAGGATGGTCTGGTCGCTAACGTCTCCAAGTATCTGGACGGGCAGCCGGTCCTCGGCGTCAATCCGGACCCCTCACGCATCGCCGGGGTGCTGTGCCGTCACGCCCCCGCGGAGGTGCCGCTCTTGCTCGGTCGGTTGGAAGATCCCCGAAAGGGCGCGCCGGCGATCGAGCGGAGGACGATGGCGGTCGCGGTCCGGGACGATGGTCAGCGGCTCTTGGCGCTCAACGAGCTATACGTGGGGCACAAGAGTCATCAGTCCGCGTTGTATCGGCTGACCGTAGGGAACCACAGCGAGCGCCAATCCTCCTCTGGGCTCATCTCTGCCACCGGCACCGGATCGACCGGCTGGGCGCTGTCGATCGCCCGTCAGCGGGCGCTCGACCTGCCGCTGCCGGGCCCCGAGGCGGCGGCGCTCGCCTGGTTCGTGCGAGAGCCGTTCCCGTCGCAGCGGACCGGGACGGGGCTCGATCACGGCCTGCTCGGGGAGAGCGAGGCGCTGGAGATCGTGTCGGAGATGGCGGAGGACGGGGTCGTGTTCGCCGATGGAATCGAGGCCGATGCTCTGGAGTTGAGCGCTGGTCGAAGCTTGCGCATTCACGCCGCGGAGACGCCGCTGTCCCTACTGGTCTGAGGTCCGCCGCGCCTGGAGGGAGCTTGGCGAGCGCGCGCCCGAGCTCAGGCCGGAGGGGCGAACTCGATCCGCACGCGCGCGCAGGCGTCGAGCCGAACTTGCGTCGTAGCATGGCCTTCGGCGAGCACCCCTTTGGCCTCATCGAACAACCACACCCCGACCTCCACCGGCTGTGGGGTCAGCACCAGATCCTCGAGGTTGAGGGCGAGGACCCAGAGTTCTCTATAGAACGCCACGGGCTGCCGCAGCGTGCGGTCACCGACGGTGATCGCCAGCTCTATGCTCACCAAGCGCTCGTCCTCGAGCGCCCTGGGATCGAGCTCGACGTAGAGGATCGGGTGGTCCACCGCGAGGCAACCGGCGGCTGGGTCGAGGTCTCCGCCGCGCCCACAGGCCGCGGTCAGCGCGATAGAGAGGGGCAGCAACGTCGCTGACCTCATCGGATATTCTCGGCTGCGGCGGGAGGGGAGCTCACCCCTGGCGGCAGGATGACGAAGAAGCCGGGGCGCGGCTCGATCAGCACCCGCCCGCTCGACTTGGCCCGCTTGCTCAGGACCTCGCTGACGGTCGCGCGCTGCGTGGGATCGATGACCCGCACGGCCTGTAGTCCGTGGGGTGTGTCGTTGGTTCCCACGACGCCTGGCGGCAACCCCTCCAGGAGCGCGGTCTTGGGCCGAGATTGGGCTAGCCAATAGTTGTATCCGTGAAACGCGGCCCCGCCGACCAGCGCGATAGCGAAGAGGACCCCGAGGACCGCCTGACGGCGCCGGGGCCGTGCGGGAGCGCTGGGCGCGATCGAGGTGTAGCGCGGCGCGGGAGCGGAGGGCCGAGCCGCCGTGGACGGTCGCGCGCTCTTGGCCTCCAGGCTGTTTCGACCCGGCGTAACAGTGGTCCGACCCCGGCCGAAGTCGATCAAGGCCTGAACGAGGTGCTTCTTGGTCCAGTCGACACCGGCGGGCGCGCTGTCGACCAAGGCGGTGGCTTGGCCCACCAGGTCGGTCACGCCGGTCGGGTCGATCTGATCGGCCGTCGGGGGACGGCTCAGCATCGCGGCGCGGAGCCGCCAGCGCATCAAAATCGCCGCTCGGAGCCACTCTTCGAGCGCCCCGCCACCCGCGTCGCTGAGCGCGCCGATCTCGGGGCCCTTGAGCTCCTTGGAGAGGAGCGCGGTCGCCTCGGCGAAGGGAGCGACCGCCCTGGCGCGCCCGAGTAAGTAGCTCATCACGTCGTCGTCGGAGGGCAGGTTGTGAGGCCAGCTGAGCAGGCGAGGGTCTACTGGCGTTGGCTCAGCGCCTCCAAACTCGAGGCTGGGCTGCACGGGCGTACGATCACCCTCGGCGAAAGGCTCGGCGCCATCCTCGGGTGCTCCCGACATCCCATCGAGCATCTCACCTCCCCGGACCCTGGCGCAACGAGGGTTGATTTGACTCCCCCGGAGGTCCCGAGCATCTTCGCCGCCATGAGAGGGAGGCTGTGGCTCTTGGTGCCGCTCGCTCTCGGATGTCAGTCCAGGTCGGCCTCGCTAAGCCTGACGGTACCCCCTGGGGTCGACTGGTTGCTGGCCGTCTATCGCTCGGGCGATGGCAGCGCCGTCGCGGCCAGCGCGCTCGGCTCGGCCGATGAGGTCGTCAAGCTCGAGGTCGACGATCTGCCCGCACCTCGCCTGAGCGTGCTCGGCTTTCGCCGGGCCCAGCTCGAGGGCCTCGTCAGCGACGCCGCGGCTTGTGGGACGTTTCGGCCGGCGGAGGCGGGGGAGCCGATCTTGCCCGAGGCGGCCTGGGTGAGCAGCTTTCAGCGCAGCGACGGCCGCTTCGTAGCTTTGGTGGAGGCGCTCGGCCCTGTCGCGCTCACCGCGGCTTGCCTGCCCCGCTGTCCACCGCGGCTCGAGGGCTTGATCTACGACGTGAGCTGCGCCGGAGGGGTTTGTCAGGCGCTGCCCGAGCAGCACCAGTGCAGGCTCGACGTCGCCTTCGACGGGGTCTGCGCGGGGGCGACCGCCAGCTTCGACATCGGGGGCCGGGGTGGCCTATCGCCTACCGGGGCTTGCGGGCCGTTCCCTGCGGCGCCCGACGCCGACCTCAGCGTTCTGTGCGCCGCGCCGAGCGGCGCTAGCTGCACGCTGTCGATCTACTCGGGCGACCCACCGCCGCGGGTCGAGATCGTCGATCAAATCATCAACGCCGGATCCGACTACGTCGCGCTGACCGTCGCCGCCAAAGCTGGGCTCGTGTACTTCTTGCGCCCTCGCGCGGCGCCTTTGGGCCCCAAGTTCATCATCGTTGAGACGGAGGGTCTGGGCTTTCACGGTGATGCGGATGCGCCGAGCTGCACGGACCACCTCCAAGCCGGACGAGACGGGAACAGCTTCTACGCCACCTCGTGTAGCACGGTGAGCCCGGGCCGCTACGACGTGGGGCGCTACAATGAGGGGGCGAAGCCGGTTGGTCGGGCGGAGCTTGGTTCCGGCGTCAGCCGCGTCGTCGGTCTGACGCTGGCCGGCGAGAGCCTGCTCATCGCCGCCGAGCGCGGAGAGGCGGAGCGGGTGGTCGAAGTGCGCGATCCGGATCACCTCACGCTCTCGCGCACCGTGGTGATCCCGGGCCAAGGCGGTGCGCTGGCAGCGATCGCGGGCCTAGGCGAGGATCGAGCGGTCGTGCTCGACGCGCAGCGCGGGCAGCTAGTGGCCTTCAATCCGCTCGATGGGAGCGTCGAGGCGCCGGTGCCACTCGGCTTGGCCTTCACCGCCACGGTCGGGGTGCTGGTGGCAGACGACCAGACCGTGACCCTCGGGTACGGGCCCTTCCTTCAGCGCTTTGGGGGCCGGCCCTTGGTGTCGCTGGGACCGCCGCGACGACCCTTCGCCTTTCAGGCCCAAGCCATCACTGCGCTCAGCATGATCGATCATCGCGTCGTCCTCGGCGCCTGGGGAAAGCAGAGCGCTACCTTGGCCTCGACCCTGGATGGGCAGCTCCGACTGGGAGCCTACTCGGCCCAGTTTGGGCCGCTGATCGGGGGCGCAGTGGACGCCGAGAAACGGGCCTGGTTTGCGGTCCCAGGCGGCCTACGGTACCTCCGAGCAAGGGTGGTCGCTCCATGATGCTCGCGACGTTCGGCCTGGTCCTGGCCGCCAACCTAACGCTGCACGTCGAGCAGCTCACCGATGTCCCGGTCGACGAGGTCGCGGTGCCTCTCCTGGCGGACTTCGCGGGGGCGATCGAGGCGCGTACCGGCGTTGCGGCCTTCGTCAATGACCCGAGCAGCGCCCCCTGCGACCGAACAGAGAAGGCTTGCCTCGAGCGCCTCGCGGCCCAGGCCGACGAGGTCGTGTTTATCCGGCTGCTCGGGGGGATCCGGCGGGTCCTGGTGGTCGCCGAGCGCGTCCGCATCACCGGCGGTTCGCTCACCACCCTGAGCGCAGTCCGCGTCGATCTCGAGCTGGAGCGAGAGAGTTGGAGGCTGCCTTTTTGGGGCGCAGTTCGGACCTTGTTCCCGGAGACTCGTGAGCTCAACCCTACGGTCGCAGCGCCGCTCGCCCCGGTGCTGGCGCCCGAGCGCGGCCTGCGTGCAGAGCACTGGCTGGTCCTCGGCGTGGGCACCGCGGCGACCGTGGCGGGGACGATTTTGCTCGTCCATGGGGCAGGCCTGCGGAGCTCGATCGAGGGGGCTGATTCCAGCCAGACCAAAGAGCGCTTCGACGCGGATGTCAGCCAACTCCGCCTGGAGAATGGGGCCGGCGCGGGGCTGGTGGCCGGCGGACTAGGAGCGATCCTCACGGCCGTCATCTGGGCGGTAGTGCCGCTGGACTAAACGACGCTACACTACGGCCCCGTGGAGGGCCCGAGCCGCTACCGCATCGGACGCGTGATCAAGCGCGGCGGCATGTCCGAGGTCTTCGAGGCGCTGATGCTCGGAGCGCAGGGCTTCGAGCGGCGGGTGGCGATAAAGCGTTTGCTCCCTGCGCTCGCCGAGGACGAATCGGCGGTTCGGGCGTTCATCGACGAGGCCCGAATCCTCAGCCATCTGCACCACGGGAACATCGTGAGCGTCCTGGATTTTGGGGTGTTCGACGGGATCCCATTTCAGGCTTTGGAGCTGATCGATGGCACGGACGCCGGCGGCCTCGAGCAGCGCCTCGGCCTCCGCTTGCCGGACGGCCTGGTGGCCTACATCACTGCGGAGGTGGCCAGCGCGCTCGACTATGCCCACGGCGCTGAGGTGGACGGCAAACCGCTGGGCATCATCCACCGCGACGTCAGCCCCGACAACGTCCTCCTTGGCTGGACCGGGGAGGTGAAGCTCGGGGACTTCGGAGTCGCTTTCGCGCGCGAGCGACTGGAGGCGACCGCGCTCGGTTTGGCCAAAGGCAAGCCGGACTTCATGGCCCCGGAGCAGCTGCGCGGTGACCCGCTCGATTCCCGGGCCGATGTCTTCGCCTTGGGCTGCACCTTCCACCTCCTCCTCACCGGCCGGAGCCCGATGGTTCGAGGCAACGTGCCCGGGGTCGGCGATCAGTGCGTGGTCGAGCTGTCGCTCGACGCCGACCTGCGCGCGATCGTGGAGCGGGCGACCGCGCCCAGTCGGGAAGGTCGCTACTCCACCGCGGCCTCTATGGCGGCCGACCTCCGCCGCGCGGTCGCTCGCCGCCTCCCCGGCGATCCGCGGCTGGCCTTGCGCGATCGCCTGGCCGGGCTCAGGGAGAGCAGCGGTCCCTCCAGCCCCAAGCAGAACATCAACGACCTCTTCGCGCTGGAGCTCTTCCTCGAGGCCGGTCCGCCCGAGGCCGCCCCCATGCGGCGATTTCGCTCGGTGATCGCCGGGGTGGAGCACGAGGACAGCACGGACAGCGGCACGCCGGAGGCCCCGGAGGATCCTTCCGAGGACTCTGAGCTGGCGGTGGGGACCCTGCTGCACAGCTATCGGATCGAGGAGATCATCGGTCGCGGCAGCAGCGGAGTGGTCTATCGCGCCAAGCACTCCATGTTGCCCTCTGTCGCGGCCATCAAGGTGCTCAAGCGCGCCGATCGGATCGCGCGCCGTCGACTGGAGCGTGAGGTCAGCGCCTTGATGGCGATCAAGAACCCGCACGTGGTGGAGCTGCGCGATCTCGGGATGACGCCGTCGGGGCACCCCTTCTTGGTGATGGAGCTGGTCGGGGCGGTCACTTTGAAGGAGCTGATCACCCGCGATGCGCCCATCGACGCCGCCCGGGCCGCGGAGTGGGCCCGGCAGATCGCGCTGGGCCTCGAGGCGGTGCATGCGGCCGGCTGGGTCCACCGAGATCTGAAGCCGGCCAACGTCGCGGTGGTGGAGGACAACGGCGGCGAAGTGCTGAAGCTCCTCGACTTCGGGCTGCTGCGCGGCGGTGAGTCCACGCGGATGACGGCCCTCAACGCCTTTGTTGGTACACCGGCCTATATGGCGCCGGAACAGATCATGGATCCGAGCACGGTGACCTCGGCGACCGATCTGTATTCGCTGGGCGTCATCCTCCACAGCGCGCTGTCCGCCAAACCGCTGTTTCGCGGGAGCTTGCAGGAGGTGCTGGAGCAGCATCAACACCGCGCGCCGTCCGCGCTGCCGGTGAAGGCTCGGCTGCTTGAGCCCCTGGTGAACGCGCTCCTCTCCAAGGAGGCCGCCGACCGTCCGAGCGCGACGCAGCTCTTGGCGCGGCTTGCCGAGATCCCTAGCAGCGCCTTCACCGCAGCGGAGTCCCAGCCTCGGGTCCGGGCGGCGCCGCTCGAGCGCTCCGATACGATGACCTCGACCTTGACCGCGCATATGCCCGCCGATCCGTCGACCCAGCTGACGCCGCCGCGCGACGCCGCTCGCCCATCCAAGATGCGGGTCTGGCCGATCGCGGTCGGGCTCCTCTTGGCCGGCAGCGGCGTGCTCGTGCTGTGGGGCGCGCTGCACCCGAAGCTGGTGCCCCAGGTGGAAGAGCGCGCGCTCCCGGTCACGCTGCCCAGTCCCAGCGCCTCGCTCCGGAGCCCCTTGCCGCCGCCGAGCGTGTCACCGAGTCCTAGCGCGTCGCCGGAGGTTAGCGCGCCGTCCGTCGCGCCCCCGTCGTCTTCGGCTGCGCCCTCACCGACGTCCGTCGCTCGAGAGAGCGCCCGGCCGAGCCCGCGGGGTCCGCGGCGCAGCCCCGAGCCAGCCGCGGCTGAGCGAGAGCTGAAGGCCCGCGTGCAGCGCGCGCTGGATCAGCGAGGCCTGGTGGTTACTGACCTCGGCCCCGAGGGGGCCAAGCTCCACGGTGAGTGGACCAGGAGCCTCGAGGGCGGCGGGCCTGAGGCGGCGAGGGCGACGTCGGCGCTCCTCGAGGTGGTGGCGAGGGTGCCGGTGGATGGCGCCTTGGTCGAACGCAAGCTCTCCGGGGTCCGCGAGGCGCTGAAGGCCGCGATGAGCCGGGGACAGCCGGGGTTGGATCCGCTCGAGACCCGCTATTTGGCGCTGCGTGAGCGGGCGGGCGCCAAGCTCTCTCCGGCGGAGGCAGAGACGTTGGCGCGAGAGATTCGGGCGCTGGAGCGCGCCGTGCCTTAGCCTTTGTGCAGTTTAGTGTGGCCTGTAGGGCATCTGTTTCTCGGTGCTTGCTCTGGGCGTGGGCATTCTGTCTGAGTGGCACCAGTCGCGCTTCGCGCGCCAGCCACTGCGCGCGAAGACGCGCGGTGGAGCTTCGATTCGAGCGCCGGAGGCCGTTAAGAGCCGACATTTCTGCGCTGGTTTGGCCGCCGAGCGCGCGATGTGATTGGCACTGCCTGCCTAGCCCCGCACGCCGGCCTTCTTCATCAGCTCGAAGAGGTACGAGCGATCCATCTGCGCGCGTCGCGCCGCCTCGGAGACGTTGCCCCCGCAGGCCTCGATGATCCCTGCGACGTAGTCCTTCTCGAAGGCGGCGATCGCCTTGGACCGAGCGTCCTTGTACGGCACCACTCGGCCCGGAGCCTCCGCGCTGCTGCTTGGCCTTACCGCATCGGCGGGCATCTCGATGCCCGCGTCGTCCACCGAGATCTGCCCCATCGTCACCGCGGCCTCCACCACGTTGCGCAGCTCGCGCAGGTTCCCACCCCAGGGATGGGCCTTGAGGGCCTCGATCGCCGAGCGGGTGATCGGTGAGAGCCGATCGTCGCCGGCGACCTCCTTGACGAAGTGCGCGATCAGCGCGGGGATGTCTTCGCGTCGGTCCCGCAGCGGCGGTAAGACGAGGCGCACGACCGCCAGGCGGAAGTAGAGGTCCGCCCGGAAGTTCCCGCGGTTCACCTCGGCGCGCAGATCGCGGTTGGTCGCTGCCAATACGCGGATGTCGGTGGCGAGGTCGGTCTGCCCACCCACCCGCCGAAAGCGCCGACGCTCCAGCACGCCGAGGAGGGCCGGCTGAACCGCCAGCGGCAGCTCGCCGATCTCGTCGAGGAGCAGCGTGCCGCCGTGGGCCAACTCAAACGCGCCCGCTTGGCGACTGTCGGCTCCGGTAAAGGCGCCGCGCTCGTGGCCGAAGAGCTCGGAGGCGATGAGGGTGCTCGGCAAGGACCCGCAGTCCACGATCTGAAAGGGCTGATCGCGCCGGGGGCCCAGCTGATGGATTGAGCGGGCGAAGACCTCCTTGCCCGTGCCGGTCTCACCTTGGATGAGCACCGACGCGTTGCTCGGCGCGAGCTTGGCGACCTGCGCCCGCAAGGCGTTCATCACCGGGCTGTCGCCGACGAGCCCAGGGATCGCGACGTCGAGGGCGTCGGTCGACGAAGCCTCGAGGCTATCGCCGATCTCGAGCGTGGTCTGGCCGAGCTGGAGGCGAGTGCCGGCCGGGAGCACGCCCTGACGCAACTGGACTGCGCCGAGGAAGGTCCCGTTGAGGCTGCCCAGATCGCTGACGACGAGCCCCGCTTCGGTGCGCTCGATCTCCAGGTGGTAGCGGCTCACCGTAGGATCAGTAAGGACGATTCGGTTGTCCTCCGACACCCCGATCGAGACTCCGCCCGTCGCTTCGGGGGGCTCAAAGACGCGCCCGGCGTCCCGCCCCGAGACCACGGTCACGCGGATGCGCGGGACGAACCCAACGTTGCGGGTCTGCAGGTTGCGTTGGGTCTCTTGTTCGTCGGCCATCCTCTCTAAGGAAGCAGCCATCTTGGCTCCGATCAACTGTCCAGCTCCGGATGTTGGCTGCCGGCCGATGGTCTAGGCCCGGGCCCCCCAGCCCGAGCCGAGGACCTCCTGCGCACCGGCCGAGCCGTCCAGGGGGCTTGGGAGGCTCCCGCGTGGCACGGACCGTGCTCTTGGCCCCTCCGCCCGGACGCCGGGCAGAGGAAAGGAATTACTCATGGCCATCGATGCGATCGCGGCACAACCCATCACCAACCGGCAGCTCGTCAACTACATCCGCCCCGGAGAATCCGGAGCGGACCAGGCGAGCCTGCGCTCCCTGCTGGCGGCCGCAGGCTTCCCCGCCGCAGAGGGCGCGGACGCCCTGACCTCGCAGGTCCGCCGCTTCCAGCAGGCCGAGACCGCCGCGGGGCGTCCGTTCGTCCACGGCGCTGATGGGAAGGCCGGCCCCGAAACTTTGGGCCGGCTTCGCGGGATCGTCCAGAGCAACCTCCAGCAGGCGGAGGTCCCGACCAGCCTGGCGGACGACCAAGCCCAGCGCTTCGTCACCTCCCCGCAAACCATCGCTCGCACTCCGACGGCTCAGCAGGTCGCCACGCCACCGGGGCCCGGCCAGGCCCGCGTCGCCCCCGGCGCGCGTGAGGTCGCTGGCGGAGATCGCACCGCGCGCCAGGCCTTGGATCAGGCCCTGGCCCAGCGCCAGGCCGCTGAGCGCGAGCCCATGACGCCCGGCGAGGCGCAGCGCGAGGCCGCGGCCGAGGCCGCCCGTCGCCAGCCGACCACCGGAGACCAGATCCGCAGCGCCGCCACCGGCCGAGCGCGTCTAGCGCAGATCAGCCAAGAGCTCAGCCGCCTCCAGGGCAGCGTCGCCGACCCGATGGGCGCGCCACTGCCCGGCGCCGACGACAACCTGCGGCAGATCGCGCGGCTACAGCGGGAGCAGCAGGGCCTCACCGCCCAGCTCCAGCAGAACCCGCAGAACGCGCGCTTTGACGACCTGGAGCGGGCGCAGCGCGAGCTGCAGGAGACCCGCACACGCGTGGGTCGGGCCGGCGCTCGCACCGGTCGAACCTCGCCCGAGGGGCAGCGGGCCATCGATGAACGCCAGGCCCGCGTCACCGCCCTGGCCGCCGAGCTCGGTTACCTCCCCTGAGGCTCAGTCGGGGCGTCGCCCCACGAGGAGCCGGCCGCCTTCGCCGCCGAGGATGAGCTGCGATCCGCGCGATAGTACGGTGCGGATGGGCAGGCCGAGATCCGGTCGCTCGGCGCTCTCGGTCGCCCGCAGCAACACGCCCTCCGCCGTGAACACGCCCAGCGTACCGCCGACGTCCTCAACTGCGCCGACCGCGGCGCCGACCACGCCTCTGGGCTGCGGCAGCTCAACTGTCGTCGCCACCAAATCCGTCCGAGCGCCGGCGCCGGCGATGCGGACCACGCTGTTGGTCTGTTGGGCTCCGACCGAGAGCAGCAGAGCGTCTGGGCAGCTCGCATCCGCCCCAGTGACCGCGCCGCTCGGAGGCAAGGTCAGCGGAGCCCGTTCCGCGCGAACCGCCGAGACTCGGAGGAGCGCGCTATCTGTCACCAACCACACCGCCCCATGTCCGCCGGTCAGGAACGCGCCGTTGAGATCGGGAGGCCCCTCCACCGGGGGAGTCTCGGGGTCGTCGAAGCTGGCCTCGATCGGGCGAGGAGCGTCGGTGGGGCTCGTCGAGGCGACGCCCGACCATCGGTAGAAGCTGGCGGGCTCTGCGACGATCAGCATCTCTTCGCTCGTCAGCTCGGCGACCGCGAGCGGCCGAGTGAGCGGCAGGTTCAGGAGCTCGACCGAGGCGATCTCGTCTCCTCGTAGGCTGGCCTGAGCGACTCGCCGCGGCTGGCCGCGCTGATGCATCACCAGGATCAGGCGCGGCGAGCGGTCCGAGCCTGCGACAGAGCGCGAGTCGATCGTCGCCGAGTCGACGGTCCACCCGTAGTACGCAGTCGCGTCTCGGCCGCGCCAGATCGTCACGGTGGAGGCTCGAACGTGGTAGACCCGCAGCGGTGAATCGCTGATCAACCAGGGCTCCTCCGGCGCGCCCCCGGCCGCGAGCAGTGGACCTCCGTCGGTGGCTTCTCCGCCCCAAATGCCGCGCAGCGCCGCCTCACTGGAGCCCAGGAACAGGCCGTTGCCACGGTCGCGGCCGAGCAGGCGCTCCGCCCCGAGCGGCTCGACCCTTGCTACGCGCGGCCCGTAGAGCGCGGAGAGCGCTGCTCTTTGTAGGAACCTGCCGTCGACGTCGAAGTCCAGGCGCTGGTCCTCGATCACGAAAGAGAAGCCGCGCGGCGTCGCCCAGGACTGCCCGCAGCTCCCGATGGTCGACGTGAAGACCTCGCTGAAGCGGAGACCGGCGGAATCTCCGCTGGGGGCGACGTAGAACGCAGCGCCGCTCGCGCCCCGTCCGCAGACCATCACCGCGCGTCCACCGCGGGCCATCTCGTGGAGGCGGATCTCCGACGGTAGCTTTGCCTCAGCTCCCAGACAACGCCAGGTGTCGCCGGGGGCCGTTTGATAGAGGAAATCGTGGGTCGTGATCGCCACTGCGCCGCGGCCCTCCTCGTAGTGCAGGCGGCGGACCCTGGCGTCGCCCCCGACGTCGCGCCGACACAGCGGATCGATCGCCTCTAGGGTGCAGCGGTCCTGGTCGGCGTCGCAGTGGGCGATCGCGGGGCGCTCAAAGGGGGTGCCGTCGTTGCCGTAGGCGAAGATCCGCTCGACGGGCAACGCCGGCCCCAGCGCCAGGGCGGTCAAGGCTGGGGGAGGAGCGCTGCTCAGGGCGACGATCTCGAGATTGGTCCGGTTCACGCGATCGCCCTCGAGGCGGATCCGCTCGAGCTTGGCGGGGGCGGGGGCGTGCGGCGATTGGTCGGAGGTGCTGAGGTACATGCCCGCCCGCGTTGCGACGGCGCTGTACGGGAGGCCACCCGACGCCGAGGGATCAGCGATGGTTCGGGTGGCCCCGCTGGCGAGCTCGTGGATCAGCAGCCGGTGCGAGGCGAAAGCGACGGCGGTCGAGCCGCTCAGCACCGCGGCTCCAAAGTAGTCGACCTCAACGGCGGGAGAGACGCTCCTAAACTCCAGGCGATCGAGGGCGCTGGGCTCAGGCCTCTTGCATCCACAGGTTCCCCGGCGCTCAAGTCGGAGAGACGGCAGCGCACGGCTGAGCACCTCCGGCCCGTCGAGCGCAGGCGTCAGCCTGCGTCCGCTCTTCGCGAGCACGCGGCTCACCGCGAAAGGAGGGATGGAGCAACTATCTCCCATCATCATGATCTGCGGGGCGCGCGTGCTGGGGACCAAACAGCGACCACAGCCCAAGGGGCCCGGGCCGCTCCTCAAGTTGATCTCTTCCGACCGGGGGTCGATCGGTAGCCCGAGCTCATCGACCAGCGAGCCCGGGGGCAAGGTCCAGCTCAGCAAGCGATCGCCGCTCTCGATGAGCTCGACCTCTGTTTGGGCCGCACCAGACTCGCCGCTGACCAGCACTCGCGCGCTTCGGAGGTCTCCTTGGCTCGAGACCACCGCGAGGAGCAGCACGCTGCCCGGCGCCTCTACGAAGTGGTAGGGCTCCCGACCACAGCCTGCCAAGAGCAGGAACATCGCCAGGGCACGGGCTCGCACCACAGCAACCTATGCGAAGTCGGTGGGGACGTATAGAAGGCTGACCAGCCCATGCGTACCGCCGATCTTGGCCTTCTGCTCCCCTTGCTGGCCGGCTGTGCGACGTCCTCGATCGACTACGTCACCGGGCGACCCACCCTCAACGACTACACCCTCGACCAAGACATTACGCTGGGGACGAAGCTCGCGACGATGATCATCGCCTCATCGGAGTCGCTTGGTGCGCACACGGACCCGGATGAGATCTATACCCGCACCCTGTGGCGGGTGGCCGAGCGGCTCCTCGGAACGCCCGAGAATCGAGCCCGAATGCCGCCGCTGCCCTGGGAGGTGCACGCGATCTCCGATCGCTTCGGAGGGAACGCCTGGTGCTTCCCCGGTGGACAGGTGCTGGCGCTGACCGGGCTGCTGCAGTCGGGCCTGGTCCGCGACGAGGACGAGCTGGCGGCGGTCCTGGGGCACGAGATGGCCCACGCCGCTGCCCGCCACGCCACTGAGCGCGCCACGGTCGCGGATCTCGAGGATCGCCTGCCGTTTGGGCGCTTCTTCACCGATCGGCTGGTGGACTTCGTACAGCCGGAGACGCCTCGGGCGCTGTGGAAGGACTTCCAAGGTCAGCCCATCAGCTACAGCGTGCTGCAGGAGACCGAGGCCGACATCATCGGGCTCGAGATGATGGCCCGCGCCGGCTACACGCCCGGGAAGGCGCCGGCGATCTGGAAGCGCATCTCGGACCGGGTTCAGAGCGAGGCCGACAAGGGGACGCACCCGCCCTTCGCCGCCCGGGAGAAGGTGCTCCTCGAGCACCTGTCCACCGCCGTCTATGTCGCCGCTCGTCTCCCGCCGCGGCCGCCGCCCGAGCGCTCCTGGACCTTCGATCCATCGGTGATGGAGATCCCGAGCTCAACGGTCAGCATCGTGAGCCCCGATCCGCTGCCGCTCGGCCCGCGGCTGCGCAGCGTAGCCTACCCGGCGCCGCGCGAAGTATTGGACGCGAGCCTCCGCGTCTACGCCGGCCCCTCCGGAGAGGCGCTGCGAGCCGAGGCGCTGGTGCGGCCGAGCCGCGATCTGCGAGAGGACCACCTGCCGTTTTCGGCGACGCTCAAGGTCCTCCGGATCGAGCCGACGCGCTCGCTCGAGCTGTGGGTGCAGGGTCTGGCGAAGAACGCGCCCCTCGATCGATCGGTCGTGCCCATCCGCCTCGCGCTGGCCCCCTTACCCCCGGGTCACTATGAGGCCCGGCTACGGGTGGTGGTGGGTTCGCTCGAGAAATGGGTGCGCCACCGCTTCGACATCACGGTCGCCGTCTCAGCGAGCCCGTAGCGCCAGTCGGTAGGGCGCGGCCCCATCGAGCGCCAGCACCGCCACCGTGAACTGGGTGTCCGCGCCCCATTCCACGACGCCTTGGGCGAGGTGTATCGAACGCGTCGTCACCTGGGGGCCGCTACCGTTCAGGCGGTTCTTGAAGTCGGCCAAGCTGGGCTGGGCGGTGGCGTTGCCGCGGGCCTGCACCCAGATCGCTACGACGGCGGTGCTGGTGATGCTCAGCTCGAGCCAGGTCGGATTGGCGAGACCATCGATCGTATACGTATCCAGCTCGCCGGGAGCGCTGCTCCTGCCGGCGACCAGGCACGGTTGAAGGAGGCCTGCGCTGAGGCAGCCGGGCAGCGGCTGGGCCTCGGCGACCAGCGCGTGCGGCGCGATCTGCTCGGCTACGCGCACCGCCGGGATCTCTCGGACCCCGAGGTTCAACGCCATCGCGCCGCCCCCGCGGAGCTGTCGATCGGCCAGGACTCCAAAGACGGTGGTGCGGGCGCTCTGGTCGATCGGGATAAGTATGGGGTCGATCGCCGCGCCGAGATAGTTGTCGAAGTCCCCGCTGGGGCCGAAGAAGTAGCCGATACTATCCGTCTCGGCCTCCCCGCTCGGCGTCAGCTCCACCATACCCACCAGCGGCGGCACCGCGCGTTCGATGGACCAAGAGGCGCCCGGGCTGCTCAGGGCGGCGCGGGCGGAGGCGCCGCTGAGCTGCACCGGGGTCGCAGGCAGGATCTCGAGCGCCCGGGGCTCCCCGTAGAAATCTTCGGCTGGCTGGCCTCGCTGGAGGTTCCGGGCCCTGACCTGCACCCAGCCGAGCGGGCTCTTCGGGGCGATCAAGGCGACGTAGGCGGCGTGGGTCTCGCTGAGCAGGATGGGGCTCACGCCGAGGAGGCCCGGGGCGCCGACCTCGAAGGCCGCCGGGTTCGGGTCAAAGAAGCGCTCGTCCTCGGCGATGAGTTCGGTGATGTTGAGCCCTCCTTGGGTTTGACTGCCTTCGATCAGCGTACGGATGGGGGCCTGAACGTCGAGCAGCCCTTCGGCGCGCACGTCGCTGCCGCCCACGCGCAGGTGCACGGTGCGCGGCCCCGGACGGGCCTCTGGAGCCGTGACGACGGTGGCGAGCAAGGAGCGGGCCCCCAAGAGCTCAACCCGTTCGACGGTGACGTCTGGGCCGAGCTCGAGCCAGGGGTCGGGCACCCAGCCGCGCAGCTCGACCACGATCTCTTGCCGTCGCCCGAGATACAGCGCGCTCGGCCACACCAGACTGACCTCAGCCGGGTCTCCGCGCCCCGCCGGACCGGTCGCCCCGGGTGCGCCGTCCGGACCTTGGGGGCCCCGAACGCCGGGCGCGCCGTCCTTGCCCGGGGCGCCTTGGCAGGCCGCCAAGAGGAGGAGCCAGCAGAAGTAGGGACGCTTCATGGGTTGGGTACCTCTCGAGGCTCGATGGCGAGCAGATAGGGCTCCGGACCGGCCAGCCGCTCGCCGGTGGAGAGGGTGAGGATGAGCTCCTGATCCGGGGAATCCGGGCCTCCCAGTAGGAGCTCGACCACGTCGTACAGGAAGTACTTGGCCGCGGCCGCTTGGCCCGGGGCCTCGAGCACGACCCGGTTGTTGGCCTTGAGCAGGGCCCGATAGCTTTGGCCGGCACCCAGGTGGAGGCGGACCCGATCCACGTCCGTGTCGTGCGCGAAGCTGCCGGAGAGGAATATCGGCGTCGAACTATCCAGGCTGCGGGGCAACTCCCCTTGGTCGGGGCTCAGCTCGCTGAGCTGGTGAGCGTCATCGACGGGCGTGAAGCGGGTGCTGACCCGATACTCATAGTTCGGTCCTGGGGCACCGTCGAAGTAACTATCGTAGATGAGATAGTACACTGTCTGGGCGCTCTCTACGGGGACCGTTACGCCGGTACCTTGCCAGTTGCGCAGCTTGCGGAAGCTCCCATCCTCGTTCAGGGCCATCACCATGGGATAGAAGCGGCTGTCCGGAACCGTCTTCTGTACTTCGAGGCGCAGCAATCCCGGGCCGGGCGCCCGCACGGCATAGGAGGCCGAGCTCAGGGCTGAGGCCAAGCGCTCCCCCTCCAGACTCTGGCCCGGCTCCAAACGGCGAGGGGCGGCCGGTTCGACCGCCAGCGCCTCGGCGAAGAAGTACTGGGCCGGGGCGTAGACCGAGCCGCTGACCACGTCGATGCGGGTGCGCGCGGGGGCCAGAGGAGAGATCAGGACCAGCCCCCTCATGGCGGCGGGGGTGCACAGCTCTCGCACGCCGAAGAAGTATACGAAGCCGCTCGAGAGCGCCGCGTTCGGAGTCACGAACAAGCCACCGCTGGCGCTGCAGTCAAAGCCGGCGTCAGGGTCGTGGCTCTCCGCCTCTAGGAGCGCGAAGCTCCCCTGCCGGAGGGCGCCGGAGCCCTCAACCAAATGGAGGGTGGCGCTCGCTCGAACCGACAGGGCATCGGCTAGGCTGAGCGATCCAAAGCTGCCGCGCAGGGTGATGGGCCGCGGTCCGAGCGGGGCATCGGGGCTCACCGAGAGCTGCAGGTAGATGCTGTTCTCGCTCACCCGGGTGAGCGCTACGACGGAGATGCTGGGGTCGAGCTCGACAGTGGGGGTCTCCTCGGGAGGGATCCCGTCGAAGCTGATCGCGACCGGTGTCTCCTTGCCGAGCCAGAGCTCTCGGGGGAAGACGCCGTGTATCTCGGGGACCGGTGTTCCATCAGCTCCGGCCCGTCCCGGCGCGCCCGCGGGGCCTTCTTCGCCCGAGCGCCCGGGGGTCCCGTCTTGGCCCGCGGGGCCAGCGCAGGCCGTGGATAGTAAGAGTATGGCGAGATAGTACGTCTTCATGGGTTGGCTCCCAGGCCAGGTCATAGGCCCCGGTCCTTGCTCCGCGGCCGCGAACCGCGATGATCCAGCTCGGCTTGGGGTCGTAGACTCCCGCCGCGCCGAGGAGCCCCGATTGGAGCTGGTCCCCTCGGAGCTCGAGCGCGACCGGTGTCCCGTCCTCGGCGGTGAGCACGCTCTTGCCTACGGAGACCTCGGTCTCGGCGCCGTCCTCGAGCCACACCTCGAGCGGGAGGTCGGACTTGATGATCACGAAGGGCTTGGTCGGCGCGCTTAACCCCCGGAGCTCGTAGACGTCGACCTCACCGGCCGCGGAGATCGCGCCTCGGACCACGCAGGGCCCGAGCGCGCCGCTTGGGACGCATTCCGCCAAGACTTGCCCCGGGAGGCCGCCGTGCGCCAGTGGCCGCTCCACCGCGCCGAGGGTGGGGATCCGTTCGACCTTGAGATCGAAGCGGTAGCGCGGTCCGAAATGAGCGCCGTTGTCGCCGGCGCCGAACCACAGGGGGGTCTCTTGGCTGCGGGATGAGGGGATTTGGAGCTTGGCGATCTTGGGAGCGCCGACGAGCACGCCGCCCACCGAGGTATAGCCGAGATAATCCGCTCGCCGCCCGCTCGGGCCCCAAGCGACGATCCAGGGCCACAGCGCGTTCTCGTAGTCGGCGGTGGCGGAGAGCTCCACAAATCCCACGAAGTCACCCGGGATGGTGGTTCGGTAGAGATTCAGCTGGGCCGGGGTCTCCACCGTCTCGCTGGCTGCCGTGGTGGTCACGACCTTGGGGGACCGGGACTGGAGCCGGGCGCCGGTCGGACCGCTGGCGAAGCGATCGAGGACGACGCCTCCCACCGCCTGCGTGACCCGGAACTCGACCGGGCCGTCCAGCGCGACTGGCTCCACGAAGGCTCCGCAGTAGATGTACGAACCGCTGGCCCCGGGGCAGTAGTAGGGTCCGATGCTGTCGGCCTCGATGCTCATGGTGTCGCGATCGAAGGCCACCCGATCGCGGTCATAGAGGCGAAAGCTCACGTAGCTGCCGGCGGGATAGTTGGTCTCGGAGCTCCACACCTCGAGCGTAGGTACGACCGTGAAGGCGCTCCGGCCGATCACGGATCCCTGCGCGGCTTGTATGCGCACGTCGCGCGGGCCCAGCGCGGCGTCCTCGGCGATAGACAAGCGAAGCTCGACGCTGGAGGGACCGCGGAGCCGACGCTCCAGGACGGTGATACCGGGGCCGAAGTCCGCGGTGAGCGCTGGGTCGAGCGTGAGGCGCGACGTCTCCACCCGTACGGTCTCCTCCCTCCCGGCGTGACCCTCGAGGGGCAGCACCAGGCCGAAGGCGGGGAGGACGTCCATTCCGGGGCGTCCGAGCGGCCCCGGTTGGCCCGGCGGCCCCGCTGGCCCGAGCACGCCGCTGGCTCCGTCGGGTCCGGGGCTACAGGCGAAGAGGCCCAAGGAGAGCGCTAGGGAGCGGCAGATGGTTCTCACGACCTGGGGAGTATCGGCCGCGCGAGCGGGCGGATGTCAGACGCGGTCGTCCTACGATCGAGGCGGTCTCAGTGAGGCCGAAACGTGGGCCAAAGAGGCCTCAGTTGACAGGCTCGCTATTAACTGACATATGATTCCGTAAATGGCCGGACGCCCGCGACAGACTGCGCCCGAGATCGAGCAGAAGAAGGCCGAGCTCGTGCGGGCCGCCTCCAAGGTCTTCGCAGAGAAGGGCTACGCGCAGTCCCAGATCGCCGACATCGCGGCCGAGCTGGGCATCGGGCATGGCACGGTCTACCGCTACTTCAAGGACAAGCGGCACCTCCTCGATGAGGTGATCGACTTCGCCATCGCTCGAGTGGCGGGCGCCCTGGCCTTCGACCAGCCCTCGGCCGACACCCTGGAGGAGTACCGCGCCCAGGTCGGCCGCATCGGCCAGAACCTGTTCGAGCTGGTGCTCGAGGAGCGCGACGTGACCCAGCTGCTCTTCCAGGAGGCCTACGGGGCTGACCCGGAGATGAAAGAGAAGGTCGCGCTGGCCATGAGCGCCTTCGCCTCTCTGAGCGAGAGCTACCTGATCAACGGCAAGAAGAAGGGCTTCTTCCGTAAGGACTTCAACCCCGCCATCGCCAGCCTGGCCATCAACGCGATGGTCTTTGAAGGCGCGCGCCAAGTGCTGCGAGCGGTCGACCCGGCTCGGGCCAAGCGGGAATGGATGAAAGAGATCCCGGAGATATTTCTTCGCGGAATCGCCAGCGAGACAAGTGGGGCCCCGGCCTCGAGGAGATAAGCCATGGTTCAAGTCGACGTGTTTTGGAGCTATGCGATTGGGGCTGGGTTTGCGACCGCTGCGGCGCGGCGCATCCATAAGGTGAAGCTGGAGGGGCAGAGCGCGTTCGATACGCGGGCCTTTCGGGACACCCTCCTGTATCTGGCGGTGCTCTTCGCGCCGTCCGGGGTGTGCCTGCTGTGGCAGTTCACGAGCTGGGAGACGATGCACGCCGGCACCAGAGATTTGCCGGGGTGGCTGGTCACACTCTTCGCAGTCACCAATATTACCCAGGGCATTTTGGGCTTTGCGATCGCCCAGATGTTCATCGGCAAGGGCAAGCCATATTATGCCTTCCTGCAGTGGCTGCTCGGATACTTCTTCATGTTCTTCATCCTTATCCACGGCTGGGATGGGACGGGCTATATCCGCTTCTTCTCGGCGGCTCCTGAGTGGATCCCAACCTGGACTTCGGCCCGGGTGCTGGACTGGCTGGCCTCGGACGTGGCGATCGCGCTGGATATCATGGGCGTCTTCATCATCCCGGTGATGCTGTGGCTCATGACCCGCGATCTCCGGGACGGCGCGGAGCGCCCCAAGCCGATTTGGGCTTTGTCGGCCGGGATCCTCGGGATCTGCGTGATCTTGATGCCGGTGAGCGCGCTCTTGCTCAGCCTCGCCATCCGCGGCCTCGGCGCGGTGGTCGGGACCTTGGTGTTCGTGCCCCTGGCCTATGTGCTGCTCGTGCGGCGGGGCGGCCTCTATCACCGGATCTATCTGGCGATGACCGGTGACGTGCCCGCGCCGACGCCGACGGCTGCCTTAGTCCCGTCGCGGGCCTGATACAGGCTCGAGCGTCGGCAAAGTCTCCTGGCTCGGGACGCGGCGCTGAGCCATAGTCGCCCGTGCCCCGAACCTCCCCCGACTCGAGCGAGGACGCTCGCGCGTTTCTGCAGCGCCGCGTCGCCCTCTACTGGCAGGTCATCTTCTTCATCAGCGTCCTCAGCACCGGCATGGGCGCGGCGGGCGCGCTCGTCGAACCGGGGTTCGACTTCGTCGTCGTGTCGCTCCTGACGGTGCAGGCCGGGCTGTTCTGGTGGCTGTGTCGCAGAGGGAAGCGCTCGATGCGCTTTTCGCGCTGGATGGAGGCCGGCGGGCTCTTTCTCAATCTCTCCGGGGGGGCCCTCCTGGGTCGGTACCTCCTGGCGAGTTTCCTGAGCGATCACGGCGTGGCCAGCCCGGAGGGGGCGCTCATGTCCGATGCCTACGTGTCCATGATGCTCATGGGCGGGACGGGGCTCATGGTCGCGATCCGCGCGGCGCTCATTCCCTCCGCGCCGGGGCTGACCGCGCTGGTCAGCGGCGCGATCGGAGTGCCCATGGTGCTCGCCACGGCGTTCATGACGCCCCTGGCAGAGGGGGGGCTGGCGCTGCGGCCCCCTGAGCATCTATGGCTCCCGGGAACCGCCGCGATGATGTGGGGGTTCGTCATCCTCACCTGCACCGTGATCTCCTGGGTCATCTACGGCTTGCAGCGGGAGGTCCGGGAGGCGCGGAGATTCGGCCAGTATGTGCTCGAGAAGAAGCTGGGAAGTGGAGGAATGGGGGAGGTCTACTTGGCGCGGCACGGGATGATGCGCCGGCCCTCCGCGGTGAAGCTGCTCCGGCTCGATCGGGCCGGAGATCTCGACGTCAAGCGCTTCGAACGCGAAGTGCAGCTCACCGCCCGCCTCACTCACCCGAATACGATCACGCTGTTCGACTATGGGCGCACCGAGGACAACGTCTTCTACTATGCGATGGAGCTGCTCGACGGGGCGAACCTTCAGCGCATCGTCGAGGTCAGCGGGCCGCAGGCTCCAGAGCGGGTGGTGCGGATCCTCAGCATGGCCTGCGGTGCGCTGACCGAGGCGCACGGCATCGGGCTCATTCATCGAGATATCAAGCCGGCGAACATCATGCTCTGCCGGCAGGGGGGCGAATACGACGTCGTCAAGGTGCTCGACTTTGGGCTGGTGAAGGAGCTGGCCTCGAGCCCGGAGCCCAAGCTCACCGGCGCGGCAACGGTCACCGGTAGCCCCCAGTACATGGCGCCGGAGTCGATTCGCGATCCGGACTCGGTCGACGTCCGCACGGATATCTATGCGCTGGGCACGGTGGCCTACTATCTTTTGGCCGGCGTCGACGTCTTCGATGGAAAGTCTGTCGTAGAGATTTGCGGACAACATCTGCATGAGCTCCCGAAGCCGATCTCCCGGCCCGGCCTACTCATTCCAGCGAAGCTCGAAGCGGTGGTGCTCGCCTGTTTGGAGAAAGACCCGGCCCGGCGCCCCCAAAGCGCGACCGAGCTGCGCGAGCGGATCGCTGCGTGCGACATCGAACCCTGGGATAGCGCGCGGGCGCAGCGCTGGTGGCAGGAGCACCCGGTGACCGTGGAAGACAATGCCCCGCAAGAATCCTGGACTATCGCGGTCGCCCGCCGGTCATGAGCGCCGCGCCCGGGGCGAGGCTCTCCAGTAGTTCGAGCGCGGTCCCCCGGAGGCGAAGATCATCCGAAGAGAGCGCGCGCCTGGCCGCGGAGATCAGCTCGGCGTCGAACGTGAGGCCAAATAGTCGGAGCACATGCTCGAGGACGCGCCGACGCTGGTCGCGGGCGAGGGCGTCGTCCCCGGGAGGAGCGTGCTCCAGCGCGGAGCTCACCCAGGCGAGCACCTGCGACCGCGAGGGCGCCAGCGACGGTGACGCCGCCACCAGGACGCCGAGCGCATCGGCCGCGGCGCTGGCGAGCTCGAGGGGAGAATGCTCGATCATCTCCATCAGCGCCTGCGCGGATGAAGCGTCGCCGGTCTGCCCGAGCGCGCGGGCCCGCTCGATGTGCGCGGCCAACGCGCGCGTATCCTCGATCTCCCTCAGGAGCGCGTGCCGGTCGAGGGTGACCGTGCTGTGAAAGGTCGCGCGCGTCGTGCGGTCGAGGGTCTCGAGATCCGACTCGGTCAGCGAGATGGTCCGCGATCGTAGGCTGGTCGCGAGCGCGTCGACGTAGCCCCGCTTTAGTCTGCGTATGGTCAGCAGCGCGAGGGCGGCCGTGACGATGCCCAGGAAAGGGGCCGTCGCGGAGGATAGCGCCAGGAGCAGCAGCCCGCCGAGCGCATCACCCAGTCGCGCCACGCCGACATCGAAGAGGAGCTTCAGCCTCCGCTTCTTCGCGGGGGCCAGCGGCGTGTACAGCAGCTCGTACCCGGATCGATACAGCGAGCTCCCCAGGACCAGATCGGTGCCGCTGAAGAGGACCGCCGCGGGGAGGCCACCAAAGACCCCCGCGCCCGCGGCGGCGAGACCATAGCCCGCGGGGAGCGCGCCCAGCGCCGGAGTGAGCCCCACGGAGGCCAGGACCCGCCGCGAGAGCGTGCTCTGGATGAAGAAGGTCACGAGGGCCGTGAGCGTATAGAACTTGGCGAAGAATGCGACCAGCGGGAGACCCGCCGCGGCGGCGCGCGCCTTGAGTGTATAGTCGGCGAAGGCGCTCCCCATCGCGACCAGCGCCACGATGAGCGCCACCTGAGCGAGGTATGGGGTCTCTCGAAACAAGCCGCGGAGGGGAGACGCGACGAAGACCGTCCGTTGCCCTGGCCCAACCAGGCGGGCCCCGATGAGCGCGAGCCCGCTCGCGGTGGCCGACACGAGCAGCAGATCCGCGATCTCCACCTGTGGTCCGATGAGCACCGCCAGCAGCCCTCCCAGCACCCCGCCCAGCGTCGCCCCGCCGTTCACTCGCCCCATCACTTGCCGGGCGCGATGCGGATCGAAGCGCTCGTTCACCAGGGACCAGAAGGTGCTCACGGTCAGCGACCCGAACGAAGCGAGGTGCAGGTACAGCACCACCGCCACGGTCGACGCGTAGCGCCCAGCGAGGGACCATTCGGCCAGGAAGCCAGCGAGGTTGAAGATCGCGAGGGAGCTCAGCAGGGCCAGGGGCCCCATGCGGGCAAGCAAGACCGACGCTCCCATGGCCACCGCCCAGGACGCGGCGGCCGCCGCGATCATGACCGCCGGCAGCGATGAGGCAGGGAAGTTCGAGAGAAACAGCGCGTCGCGGGTGGCCTTGGTGACGAGCTGCAGCAGAACGAGCAGCAGCGCCGTCCCCGATGCGGCGAGCACTACGCGTCGATCGCCCGGCACGCTGCACGCTACGCGTTCCTGCTCAGCTCGTCGACCGTCGCGAACCGCTTCGCTGGAGAGGCCGGCTGTAGTCGGCCACGCGGCTCCGCAGCGGTCTCACCCCTCTCGGTGCGCCGTCTCGGCCAAAGCCAGGGTCCCTACAGCCGGAACGCCCCCGTCAAATCGATCGCCACCCCGAGACGCAGCGACAGCGCCGGGTCTCTCGTCTCCGCCACCGCACCCGAGAACGCCAGGCCTTGCACTAACAAGCTCACCAGCAGGTGGCGGGCCACTCGCACGCCGAGCTTGCCCTCGAACAAGGCTCGAAAGCGCAGATCGGTGCGGTCCTCGGAGTCGCTCGGCCCAAAGAGGCTCGACTCCACCTTGGCGCTGAGCCTGGTGGGCCCGGGTCGAGCGCTGAGCTCGGCGTCGAGGCGGGCGCCGAACTTGGTGGGCCTGGTCGGGCGCGAGAAGTCCCGCAGCGCAAAGGCGCCCAAGCGGAGCCGATCGAGGGGCCCGTTC
>Ga0154020_10000766_pt1 | contig 39710 bp, 37 predicted proteins | sample Klosneuvirus_201_FD_109709 | JGI IMG/M metagenome (GOLD analysis project Ga0154020, IMG submission 109709) | Active sludge microbial communities from wastewater, Klosterneuburg, Austria - Klosneuvirus_20160825_MG | ecosystem: Engineered > WWTP > Aerobic digester > Activated sludge | place... | reverse complement strand
GCGATCGATGTTTTTTTGTTTTGCAAAATCTGCAAACGATTCAATTAACGTGGAGGTATCCATACATTGTTATTTAAAAGAAACCATTACAATTGCTTTTTCTATTTCACTAAAAGGTATTTCAATACTGTTTATTTCAATCTTCTTCTTTCCTTTCACTTTGCTCTCGGCATTCACTTGAATGCTAGCCTCTTTAACTTCCGTAAGCTCACCTTGTACTGAACTTTTATCCGTTCGTTGTATTCTTAATCCACGACCCACGTTTTTTACAAACTGCCGCTTCAACTTCAGCGATTGATCTAAACCTGGAGTACCAACTTCGAGTGTAAAATTATCTTTGATCAGATCTATGTTGTCAAGGTCTTCAGAGAGTGCCCGACTCAAATTAGAACAGTCATCGATAGTGATTCCACCATCTCCATCAAGAAAAACAGAAACCTTATAGGGTTTGTGCTTGCTGATCACAACATCAACTATAAAGTGTTCGGCTTTCGCGAGATGCGATTGTGCCAATTCCTTTATTTTTTGAGCTATTTCCATAAGTTCCTACAAACAAAGAGGGGACTTTTAGGTCCCCTCTTTTGATCTTTTTACCAAGAAGTGCTGCAAATATAGGTGTTTTTTAATTTCGAGCAAATCTATAGAGAATAGCCTTATCCGGCTGTATGTTCTCGCATCATCTTGTTTATTAAGGCCACAGTTGCTTTAAGTTTTTTATGTGGTATCTGTTTTAATTTTGAAGCAATAGCTATTTTAAATGTTTTATCTTTTGTTTTAATTTTTAAACCGCCACCAAAAAAAGTTGCTTTTTTGGCTTTCAAGATATTCTCATATGGTAAAATAACATCGCCAACTAAATCGCTATGCATCTCATATCTCGAACCAAAGTATGGCTTGGGATGAAAAATTAGTTTATCCGTTGTCACATAAAGATCACCACTTACTGAAAATGATACAAGAGAAAAACCATTATCTAAAACTAAAGCAACATTTTCTTTTTTTAATAGCGTATCCTGTTTATGATTTAGAGTGAAGGCTGAGCAATTTAATGAAGACAGTAGGGTCAAAATTATAATTGAATTTTTCATTTTTTTAGAATTTAGAATTTTAATAAGGACAAGCTCCAGGGTTCCTATAGCAAGGTTCCCAATCCAAAAATCCGCCCCTAATATTTTCTAGATTAAAGCCAGTTATATAACTGTCTTTGTTAAAAGCTAAGTCAACACCAGTTGCAGTTCCAATAACTGCACCGACAATAGCCGCAGCTCCAACTAATGTGCCCCATCCAGCTGTAGAAATAACTGCGCCAGCAATTACAGCAAGAGCACCTCCTGTTGCCGCTATTGCAACTACAACAACGGTAGAAACAACAACTGCAACTACCACTGAGACTAATCGCCTAAACCAACTATTTGTTCTTGCATTTTGATTTTCAGCTTCAACGCACATGGCAACAATACTTGCTGCTGAATTAATTTGAAAATCTGCAGCCGCAATAAGAGATCGAGATTCATCCAACTACAATGATGGATTTTCAATAACTTCTTGTTTGAAATTGTCAATGACTCTCTTTAAAGAAATAGTTAAACCATTTTCTGATTGATCAGATTCAGGTGAGGTCAATGCTATATTGATATCAGTGTTAAGTTTCTCAGTTAACTCTGTAACTGCTGATGAGGTTACAAAAAACCCTTTTAAAAACTTTGAATTGGATTTTGAATAGAGAGAAATTTCGCAGGTATTCCACTCTAAAATGAATATTATCGATTATAGGTATCAAAGTTTTTATGATCGCGCTGGTACAGAACTTCTCTAGGAAGTGACTTGAAATATTCATAAGTAATTTTAAGTCCTTCTTCTCTGGAAACTTTTGGCTCCCATTTCAATATTTCTCTTGCTTTGGTGATATCGGGCTGGCGCTGTTTGGGATCATCTTTTGGTAAATCTAAATAGACCACCTTCTGCTTAGTGCCCGTGAGTTTTACAATCTCTTCTGCAAAATCACGAATAGTAATTTCACTTGGATTGCCAATGTTAACGGGTTGAGCATAGTCGGATAATAGCAATCTATAAATTCCTTCAACCAAATCATCTACATAACAGAATGAGCGGGTTTGTGAGCCATCACCAAAAATGGTAAGATCCTCCCCACGTAACGCTTGTCCGATAAATGCAGGTAACACTCGCCCATCATTTAGTCGCATGCGCGGACCGTATGTATTGAAGATACGAACAATACGAGTTTCTAAACCATGAAATGTATGATAAGCCATGGTAATCGCTTCTTGAAATCGTTTAGCCTCATCATATACTCCGCGGGGGCCAACTGTATTTACATTTCCGTAATACTCTTCAGTTTGAGGATGTACTGTTGGATCGCCATATACTTCGGATGTGGAGGCGATAATGATCCTTGCATTTTTAGCTTTCGCCAGACCTAAAAGATTATGAGTTCCTAATGACCCAACTTTTAAGGTTTGGATAGGGATTTTTAAATAGTCGATAGGACTTGCAGGTGAAGCGAAATGCAAAATGTAATGAAGTTCGCCAGGGACATGAACAAATTTCGAGACATCGTGATGATAAAACTCAAAATCAGGAAGTTTAAAGAGATGTTCCAGATTACGAAGGTCACCTGTAATCAGGTTATCCATTGCAATAACAGAATATCCTTCTTTAACAAAACGATCGCACAAGTGAGAGCCTAAAAAGCCAGCACCGCCTGTAATTAAAACTCTTTTCTTAGCCATAAATTGTTTCTCGTCCAATGCTGAAGTATGTATATCCTAGTTCTTTCATTTGATCAAGGTCATAAAGATTGCGACCATCAAAAATTACTTTACTTTTCAGTGCCATAGATAATCGTTCAAAATCTGGTGTTCTAAACTCAGGCCATTCTGTAGCAATAAAAATTGCATCTGCTCCTTCTGCTGCTTCGTAAGGTGTTTGCGTGTATTGAATTTTATCACCCATTATTCCTTTCACGTTTTCCATCGACTCAGGATCGTGCGCTTTTACTATGGCGCCAGCGGCTATAAGTTCTTCAATGTTATATAGAGCCGGAGCCTCGCGAATATCATCAGTATGTGGCTTAAAGGACAATCCCCACATAGCAAAGATTTTTCCTTTTAAGTCACCTTTATAAAAATCTTTAATCCGTGGGATAAGTATTGTTTTTTGGTCGGCATTTACTTCCATTACGGCTTCCAGAATTCGGAAATCATACTTGGCATCAGTTGAAGACTTTGCGAGGGCTTGAACATCTTTAGGAAAACAACTTCCTCCGTAGCCAATACCCGGGAATAAAAATCGTTTCCCAATTCTGCTATCTGTTCCAATTCCTTTTCTAACAGAATCTACATCCGCACCAACGAGTTCACAGAGGTTTGCAATCTCATTCATGAAAGTAATCTTGGTTGCTAAAAAAGCGTTGGCCGCATACTTTGTAAGTTCAGCAGAACGCTCATCCATAAACACTAAAGGGTTTCCCTGACGCACAAAAGGCGCGTAAAGAGTTTCCATTATCTTTCTTGCTTTAGCTGATGAAGTTCCGATAACAACGCGCTCGGGCTTCATAAAATCATCAACCGCAACACCTTCTCTCAAAAACTCAGGATTTGAAACTACATCAAACTCAACTTTTGCGTTTGCCGCAATTCTCGCTTTTACTTTATCGGCAGTGCCCACTGGCACGGTACTTTTATCAATAACAACAGTATAATCTTTTAACAAAGGGCCTAAATCTGATGCAACGCCAAGAATATACTTAAGATCAGCTGATCCATCTTCGCCAGGTGGGGTTGGTAAAGCAAGAAAAATGACTGTAGCATCTTTAATTCCTTCAGCCAGATTGGTGGTAAAGAATAGTCGTCCTTGCTTGATGTTTCTTTCAAAAAGGAGCTCTAAGCCAGGCTCATAGATCGTAATCTTACCAGAGTTAAGTTTGTTTACCTTGTTTACATCAATGTCGACACACGTTACAGTATTTCCGGTTTCGGCAAAACAGGTTCCGGTTACTAAGCCAACGTAACCAGTTCCTACAACAGCAATTTTCATGAAGTCTAAATTTTTGTTTTAATAGAACCGCAAAAATAACTTTTAAAACAAGAAATGAGCTATTTGAGACTCTTTCTGCATTAATTCATCATCTAACCTAACGACCGTTTGTTTCTGTTTTTAATTCTAATACTTTTGCAGTCCATTCAATAACCTCAAAAGAAAAATTAATCCGAAGAGAGAACTTAGAGCTATAACTTATGACAACTGAAGTTTTGAATTTTGATGTGACAGAGAATCAAAAAATGATTGCTCAAATGGTGCGCGATTTTGGTGAGAAAGAGATTAAACCTCACATGATGAAATGGGATGAAAGCCAGGAGTTTCCTGTTGACCTCTTTCACAAAATGGGTGGCTTAGGTTTAATGGGGGTGCTGGTGCCAGAAGAATATGGAGGCTCCGGTTTCGGATATCATGAATATGTAACTGCTTTGGTGGAGATGTCAAAAATTGATGGCTCAATAGGCTTATCGATGGCTGCACATAATTCGTTGTGTACAGGCCATATTCTTCAATTCGCTAGTGAAGAACAAAAGCAAACCTATTTACCAAAGTTGGCTTCGGGCGAATGGATTGGGGCCTGGGGACTCACTGAACCAAACACCGGCTCTGATGCTGGTAACATGCGAACCGTTGCTGTTAAAGAGGGAGATTATTATGTGCTGAATGGTGCTAAGAATTTTATCACTCACGGAAAGTCCGGTAATGTTGTCGTGGTAATTGCCCGCACCGGAAAAGTAGGCGACTCACATGCCATGACAGCGTTTATCATTGAGAAGGGAACACCTGGTTTTTCGGCTGGGAAAAAAGAGAACAAACTTGGGATGCGCGCCTCAGAAACTACCGAACTAATTTTCACAGATTGTCGCGTTCATAAAAGTCAGATTATTGGTAAAGAAGGCGAGGGATTTGTGCAGTCATTGAAAGTTTTAGATGGCGGTCGCATTTCCATTGCAGCATTAAGTTTGGGAATAGCAACCGGAGCATTTGAAGCAGCTTTGAAATACTCAAAGGAAAGACACCAGTTCAATCAACCCATTTCAGCTTTTCAGGGGATCTCCTTTAAGTTGGCTGATATGGCAACAAAAATTGAAGCTGCATCTTTGTTAACCTATAGAGCGGCAGATTTAAAGAACCAAGGTAAGGGTGTCAATAAAGAATCAGCCATGGCTAAACTTTATGCCTCAGAAATAGCGGTTGAAATTGCCAATGATGGGGTGCAGATTTTTGGCGGTTATGGCTACACAAAAGATTTCCCTGCAGAGAAATACTATCGGGACGCTAAACTGTGTACGATCGGTGAAGGCACCTCTGAAATCCAGAAATTAGTGATTTCGCGCACAATTTTGAAGTAAAATTTGCGCGTTTGGTTATAAGAATCATATATTTGCAACCCAAATAATTGAAACATGCTGATTATCAACATCAAAGAGAACGAATCAATTGACAAGGCACTTAAGCGCTTCAAAAAGAAATTTGAAAAGACGGGTGTTTTAAGAGCATTGCGTGATAGAACTTCATTTACCAAGCCTTCTGTAAGAAGAAGAACTCAGGTTATCCGCGCTGCCTACAAGCAAAAGCTATTTGCATCTGACAACTATTAATTAATAGTTAGAATATAATCAACAATCCTTTCTGGGCTTTCCCCGGAGAGGATTTTTTTTTAACTTGGTACTACAAGCAGGGTTTGGTGTAGTTCATGGTTGATTCCTTTTTAAAATATATCCAATTCGAAAAAAGATACAGTCCTAAAACTGTTCTGTCCTATAAAACGGATCTCCTGCAATTCGGAAATTACCTCACAAAAGAATTTACAGGTACTTCAACTCAAGAAGCTAATTATGGATTAGTACGCTCGTGGATCGTTAGTCTGGTAGAAGAGAATTTCGACTCCCTTTCTATTAATCGAAAAATTGCTTGTCTCCGTTCGTATTATAAATTCTTATTAAGGCAGGAAATCATTACTCAGGATCCTATGGTGAAGATCAGAGTATTGAAAACAAAAAAGAAACTTCCCCACTTCGTAAATGAACAAGACACCGTAAAACTTTTAGATAACCTACAATTTGCTGATGATCATGAAGGGCAACGTGATCGATTAATTCTAGAACTTTTATATGGCACAGGTATTCGCTTGGCTGAATTAATTTCTTTGAAGGAGAACTATGTTAATTTAAAAGATTCAACTATTCGAGTGTTAGGAAAAAGAAACAAAGAAAGAGTTATCCCATTTTCATCGCATCTCGTTACTATTATAAAGAGCTACTTGCTAGTGCGCAATCGGGAAGTTGAAAATAAGAATCATGGATTTTTAGTAGTAACTGATGGCGGAGAACCTCTTTACCCAATGTTGGTAAATAGAGTCGTAAAGAAATACATGAAGTTATTTACCTCTGTGGAGAAGAAGAGTCCACATGTTTTGCGCCACACGTATGCTACTCATTTGCTTAACAAGGGAGCTGAGATAAATGCCGTAAAAGATTTACTTGGCCATAGTAGCCTTGCAGCTACTCAGGTTTATACTCACAACTCTATGGAGAAATTAAAAAAAGTATTTGATCAAGCACATCCCAAAGCATAATGCCTATGTAAAATGTCTACTAATTTGATAGTAAATTTTATGTTCCACCTTTAAACAATGTTATTATGAAACTGCAAGTTCACTCCATTCATTTTGATGCAGATCAAAAGTTAATCGACTTCATTCAGAAGAAAGTAGACAAATTGGAAACGTTCTACGACCGCATGGTTGATGGTGAAGTATTTTTACGATTGAATAATGAAGGAAATGAAAATAAAACGGTAGAAATAAAATTAAACGTTCCGGGTCAGAATCTATTTGCGAAAGAACAGGCCAGCTCCTTTGAGGCCGCAACTGATTTAGCAACTGAGGCACTTCGCTCACAACTCGAAAAATTTAAAGCAAAACTAAGAGCGGTGCGTGTTTAAATAAATAATTAACGAAATGAAAAGGGCTCCGATTTGGAGCCCTTTTGTTTTATTTTAGTTTAGTTTAAATGCTTTTTTAATGGCATCCACGTGTGTCAATTTTTCCCACGGAAACAATTCAACCTTCACTTTTTTCTCATTTCTCTTGCCCTTGTTAAAAATCTTCTCTACAATTTTTGGCTCGCGCCCCATGTGGCCATAGGCCGCAGTTTCAGAATAGATAGGGGTGCGTAGTTTAAATCGCTCCTCAATAAAGTAAGGACGCATATCAAATATCTTCTCAATTTTTTTCGCAATCTCCCCATCAGAAATTTTTACGTTGGCTGTGCCATAAGTATTCACATACAAACCTACCGGCTTGGCCACACCAATCGCATAAGCCACTTGCACCAATACCTCATCACACAAACCGGCAGCCACTAAATTTTTTGCAATGTGGCGCGTAGCATAAGCTGCTGAGCGATCTACCTTAGAAGGATCTTTACCTGAAAAAGCACCACCACCATGAGCGCCCTTACCACCGTAAGTATCAACAATAATTTTTCTGCCCGTTAAACCTGTATCGCCATGCGGACCACCGATTACAAATTTACCCGTTGGGTTAACATGATATTGAATATCTGATCCAAAGAGTTTTTGCACACGCTTAGGAAGTTTTTTCTTGATGCGTGGCACCAATACATTAATAACATCATCCTTAATCTTTTTCAACATAATTGCATCTTTGGCAAAATCATCATGTTGGGTGGAAATAACAATGGCATCAATGCGCTGTGGCTTGTTGTCATCCGAGTATTCAATAGTTACCTGCGATTTAGCATCGGGGCGGAGGTAGGTCATTACCTTTCCTTCTTTCCGAATAACGGAAAGTTCTCTTAAAAGAAGATGAGCGATGTCTAACGGCAGCGGCATATAATTATCCGTTTCGTTGGTTGCATAGCCAAACATCATTCCCTGGTCACCTGCGCCTTGTTCTTCTTTTTTCTTGCGCTCTACACCTTGATTGATATCAGACGACTGTTCGTGAATAGCTGAAAAAATTCCGCAGCTATCGGCCTCAAACATGTATTCACTTTTAGTATATCCAATCTTACGAATCACTTCGCGGGCAATCTCTTGCACATCTAAATAGGCCTCTGATTTTACCTCACCAGCCAATACAACTTGTCCGGTTGTTACAAGCGTTTCGCAAGCAACCTTTGAGTTTGGATCGTAGGCTAAGAAATAATCGATAAGTGCATCTGAAATTTGATCGGCTACTTTATCTGGGTGGCCCTCAGAAACCGACTCGGAAGTAAATAAATAAGGCATAGTTTTTTGTTATGGTCAATTGTTAAGGTGGCAAAGATAATAAGTAAGATTATATGTCAACATGTTGATTAATGAATTATGCCAGAAACAAGAATACAGCAGGGCTTTTTGGCCAGGTTGATTTTTTCTGCTTCCAACTGGCCACTGATTGCGTTTGCACTAATTCATCTTTCCCCGTAAGGTTGAGAGCAATAGTCAATTGCGTAGAGCTATTAAGATTCTTTAGCAAATGATCAAAAACCGAATTGTTGCGGTAAGGCGTTTCAATGAAAATCTGGGTTTGATTTTTCGTTTTTGATTCCCGCTCTAAGTCTTTTATTTTCTTAGCAGCTTCTTTACCATCAATGGGAAGATAACCATGAAAGGCAAATTGTTGACCATTTAACCCTGAAGCTATCAAAGCCAATAGTATTGAAGATGGCCCCACTAAAGGGACAACCTGAATATTATGTTGATGAGCATATTGAACTGCCAGCGCACCAGGGTCGGCAATACCTGGGCATCCGGATTCTGAGATAACACCTATGTTGTGCCCTTCCTTAATCGGTTGCATAAATTCACCTAATGATGGCACACTGGTGTCTTTATTTAAGATCTGAAAATTCAAGACTTCAATAGAAGGATAGATATTCAAGCTGCTCAAGTATCTGCGTGCGGTGCGAATGTCTTCGGCAAGGAAGTGGTTAATAGTTTGCAATGTTAATTTAACACCAGAAGGAATAGAGTTTTCCTCAGTTAGCTCTGCTATCACATTCGGAACAAGAAATAATTTTCCGTGGGCCGACATTACTTGTTGGTTAAAAACTCACTCACAATCTCAGCAAACTCTTTAGGCTTTTCGGCTTGCACCCAATGGCCCGTGTCAATGCTTTTGATGGTTGCATTAGGAAAAATATTTTTGATAATAGTTTCATCGCCTTGTTCAAAGTAATTTGACCGAGCACCTATTAAGAAAAGAGTTGTGCCATTGAACTGACCAGCATATTGCATACCGGCACCCATTTCTTCAATATGATTGTTAATTGCATCCAAATTAATTCGCCAGGCAAATTTTCCATCGCTGGTGCGATACAGGTTCTTTAATAAAAACTGACGCACGTCAACTTGGGGAACATAGTTACTCAACACTTCATCCGCTTGCGCCCGTGAAGCGGTGGTGTCCAAATCAAGACTTAGCAACCCTTCCAAAATTTGATCGTGATGAACCGGATATTGTTTAGGCACAATGTCTACAATCATTAACTTATTCAATTGGTCCGGATAGTTAACAGCAAAATTCATAGCCGTCTTCCCACCCATAGAATGTCCGATAATGTTTGGCTTTTGAAGTTTATGCTCTCGAATAAACTCACGCAGGTCTTCAGCCAGCAACTGATAATTAAAATCATCCGATTGCGGAGACTGACCGTGATTGCGTTGATCGACCAAATAGACCGAATACTTCTCGGCAAAAACTTTCGCCAATGAAAACCAATTGTCGGAAGAGCCAAACAAACCATGTAGGATAATCAACGGCACGCCACTGCCTGATTGTCGATAGAACAATTTCATGCTGCGAAGATAATAGAAAGGTTTCCAACTGTATATTTGAACTTTTATATCCTATGGAATTAGTTAACGGCACGTATTCAATTCAAGGCCTTCCGGTTGCTGACATCTGCAAAGAGTTTGGTACGCCACTTTATGTGTATGATGGCGCTAAAATATTGGAGCAATTGAAAAGCCTGAAAAATGCTTTTTCAGATACAGACGTTCGCATAAAGTATGCAGCCAAGGCGCTTACCAATATCTCTATCTTAAAGTTATTGAAGAAGAATGGCGCTGGAATAGATGTAGTGTCTATTCAGGAAGCCCATCTCGCCTTAGGCGCAGGGTTTCTCTCTCACGAAATTATGTACACGCCCAATTGTGTAGCCTTTGATGAAATTATTGAGGGAGTAGAATTAGGGTTGAACATTAACCTTGACAATTTATCTGTCTTAGAAAAGTTCGGCAAAAAGTATGGGAATACTTATCCCTGCTGCGTGCGTCTCAATCCGCACATTATGGCGGGTGGTAATTATAAAATTTCAACAGGCCATAGTAATTCAAAGTTTGGTATTTCTGTTTATCAGCTTCCGCAGATTATGGAGTTGGCAGAGAAACATAAAATAATAATCAACGGACTGCATATACACACAGGTTCGGAGATAACAGAAACAGAAGTGTTTCTGAAAATGGCCGAAATCTTGTTTGGCATTGCCCGCGATTTTCCTGAGCTAAAGTTTATCGATTTTGGTGGCGGCCTTAAAGTTGCCTATAAAGAAGGCGACATGGTTACGAACGTCTATGATCTTGGTTTGAAACTAAGCAAAGCATTCAAAGAATTTTATTTGAGCTATGGTCGCAAATTGGAGTTATGGATTGAGCCTGGTAAATATTTAGTAAGTGGAGCGGGTACATTGATGGTACATACTAATGTAGTGAAGTCAACCCCTTCTCTAACTTTTGTTGGTGTTAACTCCGGGTTAAATCAATTGATCCGGCCCATGATGTACGATGCCTATCATGAGATTGTGAACATCTCAAACCCAACAGGATCGCATAAAATGTATACCGTAGTGGGAAACATTTGCGAAACCGACACGCTTGGCGCGGATAGAAAATTAAATGAGGTGCGGGAAGGCGATTTGCTGGCCATAAAAAATGCGGGTGCTTATGGTTATTCCATGGCTTCAAACTATAATTCTCGTTTCAGGCCGGCAGAAGTTCTAATTCTTAATGGGGAGGCAAAACTTATTCGCAGACGCGATACGTTGGAAGATATCTTGCGCGGACAAATTGATGTGATTTAAACTTCAGCGTAAGGAAACCTCCACCAACGCCAAACATGGAAAAGAAAAACGGTTTTTCGCGATACGATATTTTTGTTATCGCCATACTTACCATATTACAATTCACACTCATCTTAGATTTCATGGTGCTGTCGCCATTAGGCGCTATGCTCATGCCCGCTTTAAAAATTTCTACATCGCAATTTGGCATGGTGGTTTCCGCTTATGCATTTAGTGCCGGCATCTCAGGTTTTTTAGCTGCCGGCTTTGCGGATAAGTTCGATCGCAAAAAATTGTTACTGTTTTTCTATTTCGGATTTATTGGAGGCACCTTGTTTTGTGGCTTAGCCCCTGATTATCCGACCCTACTCATGGCACGAATTGTTACCGGAATTTTTGGTGGGGTTATCGGCTCAATCTCTTTTGCGATCATCACTGATATTTTTCGATTGGAGCAACGTGGCCGTGTAATGGGCTTTGTTCAAATGGCTTTTGCCTCGGCCCAGGTGCTGGGCTTACCTATTGGATTATATTTTGCAAACCTATGGGACTGGCATGCACCATTTATTATGATTGTAATGGTAAGTATCGTGATCGCCATCTTAATCATAATCTACCTAAAACCTATTGATGAACACCTGAAAATAAAATTGGATCGAAATGCTTTCACGCATTTGTGGAAAACCATTTCTAAATCAAGATATCTTAAAACATTTATTGCTACAACCTTGCTGGCAACAGGCGGTTTTATGATGATGCCATTCGGCACCGCGTTTGGCGTAAACAACTTGAAACTTACCTTTGCTCAGCTGCCATTGTTATATATGGTTACAGGCGCTTTCTCTATGTTATCGGGCCCATTGGTTGGTAAGCTTAGCGATGGTTGGGGAAAGTATAAAGTATTCTTTGTTGGATCCATTCTAATGATTGCTATTGTATTGATTTATACAAATTTGGGGCCTACTCCGCTTTGGATGGTGATGGTGCTTAACATTATTATGTTTGTTGGAATTTCTTCGCGCATGATTTCATCTTCGGCATTGATTTCAGCGGTACCTGATGCAGCAGATCGAGGTGCTTTTATGAGTATCAATTCATCAATCCAACAAATTTCAGGTGGTGTAGCCGCTTATGTTGCCGGCCTGATTGTGTTTCAGTCAACAGAGACTAGTCCGCTAGAGAATTATGATTTGCTTGGATTAGTGGTCGCAGCCTCAATTATAATTACCATGATTTTGATTTGGTTCTTAGATCAATATGTAACAAGTAAATCAGCAGCAGAAATTGCAAAAGCACCCTGATCAATATTATGATTTGATTGTGGTAGGTGGTGGAGCCGCTGGATTTTTTGGCGCCATCAATGCTGCGCAACTAAATCCTAAACTCCGCATTCTAATTCTTGAAAAAACGAGTAAACTTTTATCGAAAGTAAAAGTATCAGGTGGCGGTCGTTGTAATGTAACACACGAATGTTGGGATCCGATTGAATTATCAAAGCACTATCCTCGTGGTCAACGCGCACTAAAAAATATCTTTTATAATTTCCAGTCTGCTGATACCGTAAGTTGGTTTGAAAAGCAAGGCGTTAAGTTGAAGGTAGAACCTGATGGCCGCATATTTCCGGAATCAAATAATTCGCAAACTATTATTGATTGCTTTTTAGCGCTAACACAAAAGTTCGGTATAGAAATTCAGTTGAACAGTGAAGTGATTAGTATTGAAAAACAAAAACAATTTCATCTTCAAGCCAGAAGTGGTGCATACGAAGCAGATAAAATTCTAATTGCCAGTGGAGGTTATTCCAAACCTGAAAATTATCAATGGCTTGCTTCTCTTGGTCATCAGATAGTGCCTCCAATTCCTTCACTCTTTACTTTCAATGATTCTGTAAAAGAATTTACGCCATTAATGGGTGTAGCTGTGCCGAATGGAGAAGTAAGAATTGCGGGAACAAAATTTTCCCAGAAAGGAGCAGTGCTCATTACTCATTGGGGATTGAGTGGTCCGGCCGTTATAAAACTTTCGGCTTGGGCGGCAGAAGATCTTTTTCAGAAGAATTATTCGTTCACTACGCTCGTCAATTGGACTAGTTTAAAGGAAGAGGATATTCGCTCAATGCTGATGAAATTGAAAACGGAGGATAAAAGACTTGTTCTTAATGCAGCGCAATTCGAGTTGCCAAAAAGATTATGGGAATTTCTTTGCAATAAAGCTGGCATAGAGGAAAGAAAACCATGGAGCGATTTATCAAACAAACAGATTAATAAGTTAACCGAACTTGTTTATGCTTGCCCTTTTAACATAAAAGGAAAAACAACTTTTAAGGAAGAGTTTGTTACCTGTGGTGGCGTTGCCCTTGATGAAGTTGATTTACAAACTATGCAAAGCAAGAAAGTACCGGGTGTTTTCTTTGCGGGAGAAGCGTTGAACATCGATGGTGAAACCGGTGGCTTTAACTTTCAATCGGCTTGGAGCACAGCTTGGGTGGCTGCGCAGGCAATCACAAAATGATAATTTACTTTTTGTAGGTTCAGAATCGACTAGTTACTGCTTTTGATATTCAAGACCAGGACCATCACACCAGGACCATGTGCCAACTAACCTGCATTTAGTTGTTAGCATATAGGTTTCTAGTGTAAGGTCACCAAAACAATTACCAACTAAAGAATTCTCAGAATTGTATACTAGATTAAGTTGGATCGATTGATCATTCCCAACTATCTCGAAATTATATGTGCCTGTGGCTTCCGTTACTTGATTATTTTGGTTGCGATTTTTTACAAACGTGTTATCAGAGTTTAATAAAATGTACTCCTGCCAAGCCATTTTTACTCCTATTGTTTCTGAGTTAGCTGTATTCCCTGTCATTTTTATCAATTGCCATTTTTGAGGAAATACTTCAGAATCAAGATTAATCTCCCCTTCACAAGAAACTTTTGCTTCAGGTTCGGAATCCGAACATGCATTTAGCAGGGTGATGAGAATTAAGAGAAATATAGATTTTTGAATTGTCATTATAGGGTTTGACACATTGAGGAGCCTAGTGGTTGGAACTTGCTCTGAAATGTATTTCAAATGAGCATAAAAAAACCCTTCAGATATCTGAAGGGTTTTTTGTTTGTGGTGACGGAGGGAATTGAACCCCCGACACAAGGATTTTCAGTCCTTTGCTCTACCAACTGAGCTACGTCACCATTTTCAATTTTGAACTACCCCCCAATAGGTATCGAGAACGTATTAAAAACAGCCATTTTTAACGAATGGGTCACAAAAGTAGCCAAATTTCAATTTGGTGCAAACCCGCCTTCAAATTTTCGGGTTTTGTTGTAAAATATTGGTTCAACCGACAACGTAAACTAACTTCCCGCTAAATTTTCTACTATGGCTGTATTGCAGCAAGTAATTTTCTTAATCGCACTTATTACCGCTAGCTACCTCATAAGAAAGCGCGTGTTACGTATTCGTGCCAACATTCAATTAGGTAAAAAACAAGAGCTGACGGGCGACTCAAGTGCACGCTTGCAAAACATGCTGTTGATTGCCTTTGGGCAGAAGAAGATGTTCAAAAAACTTATTCCCGCCACACTGCACTTTTTCATTTACGTTGGGTTTTTGGTAATCAATCTTGAGGTGTTGGAATTTGTGATTGATGGGCTTGCCGGAACGCATAGAATCTTTGCCCCCCATTTGGGTTCGTTCTACAATGTGCTGATGAATGTGTTTGAGTTTCTGGCAATCGCTGTTTTGTTGGCCTGCGTAATTTTTCTGATAAGAAGAAACATCCTCAAAGTTCCTCGTTTTTGGTCAACCGAAATGAAAGGCTGGCCGCGGTTAGATGGCAATCTGATTCTTACCATTGAAATTGTTTTAATGATCGCAATTCTTTCGATGAATGCGAGTGATCAGGTACTGCAAACACGCAGTGATCATTACCCCACTACAGGTTCATTATTCTTCAGCTCATTTTTGATTCCCATGTTTGAAGGATTGAATACGTCAACTCTTATTATCATTGAACGGTTTGCCTGGTGGTTTCATATCATAGGGATATTAGGCTTTACGGTTTATGTCACCTACTCGAAACATCTGCACATCTTCATGGCTTTCCCTAACACCTATAATGCAAAACTGGAAGTAAAGGGTTATATCAATAATATGCCTGTTGTTACCAACGAAGTTAAATCGATGTTGGGTCTTGCTGCCGAAACTGTTGCAGCACCTACTGAGTCTGGTCGTTTTGGGGCGAAAGATATTAACGATTTGAGTCGAAATAATTTGATGGCCGCCTACTCCTGCACCGAATGTGGGCGATGCACCGCTGAATGCCCGGCTAACCTAACCGGTAAAAAACTTTCGCCACGCAAAATCATGATGGACACGCGCGACCGCATGGAAGAAGTGGGAAAAAGTTTGCAAACTGGCGGGCAAGGATTGAATGACGGCAAGACTTTGCTAAACGATTATATCACCAAGGAAGAAATAAATGCGTGCACGAGTTGCAACGCTTGTGTGGAGGCCTGCCCGATCATGATCAATCCGCTTGAGATAATACTTGAGTTGAGAAGATATGTTGCCATGGAAGAGTCTGGCTCACCCGCTCAATGGAACAGTATGTTTCAAAACATTGAAACTAGTTTTGCGCCCTGGAAATTTTCTCCTGCCGATCGGTTTAACTGGTCGAAAGATTAAATCTAAATTTTAGAACATGAACGTACCTACTCTTGCTGAACTTTCTGCCCAAGGCAAATCGCCCGAAATTCTTTTTTGGGTAGGCTGTGCTGGCTCATTTGACGAGCGCGCCAAGCGCGTAACTAAGGCTTTTGTTAAAATCTTAAATGCAGTGGGAACTAACTTTGCCGTGTTAGGAACGGAAGAGAGTTGTACAGGCGACCCTGCCCGAAGGGCGGGCAACGAGTTTTTATTTCAAATGCAGGCGATGAGCAATATTCAAGTGCTCAATGGCTATAATATAAAAAAGATTGTTACCGCTTGCCCACACTGTTTCAATACAATTAAAAATGAGTATCCCGATCTTGGAGGAAACTATGAAGTGATTCATCATTCAACCTTTCTTCAGCAGCTAATCAATGAAGGGAAAATCAAATTGGCTGAAGGCGGATCGTTTAAAGGGAAAAAAATTACCTATCACGATTCATGCTACTTGGGCAGGGCCAATAATATTTACGAAGCGCCTCGTGAAGTACTTCAAGCATTGGATGCAGATCTGGTAGAAATGAAGCGTTGCCGAACAACGGGCTTATGCTGTGGCGCTGGGGGGGCGCAAATGTGGAAAGAACCTGAAAAAGGAACAAAGGATATTAATGTTGAGCGTGCTGAAGAAGCAATTGGAACCGGAGCCAAGACTATTGCAGTGGCGTGTCCGTTTTGTATGACTATGATGACCGATGGCGTTAAGAGTAAAGAAAAAGAGGCGGAAGTAGTGGTTAAAGATTTGGCGGAGTTGATCGCAGAAGCAATTAATTAGAATTACCATGTAGGATTTACGAAGTACGATTTTATCTAATTTTGTACTTCGTAAATCTTCATTCTTAAATAAAGAAGATAAGCTAGGTGTCCAACACCTTTTTTATTGAACACATAGGTGTAGAACGCCTAATCACCTAATAAACAAAACTAAAAAAATGTATTTACCATTTGAAAAGTTGAGTGCCGAAAGTAGGGTATGGATATATACAGGCAGTCGCGCGCTAACAGAAGCGGAACTAAAACTAGTAAACGAAATGCTCCATTCGTTTTGCGAACAATGGAATGCACATGGGCAAGCGCTGCAAACATCTTTTACAATTGAAAAGAATCAATTTATTGTGATGGCATTGGATGAAAATTTTGAAAGTCCCAGTGGTTGTTCTATTGATAGTTCCGTTGGTGTACTAAGAAAAATTCAGGCATCCATTAATGTTGATTTTTTAAATCGAAGTAAGATTCCTTTTGCATTAAATGATTCGATTGAATTAGTTCCGCTTTCTGAATTGAAGGCTCAGTTCAATACTGGCCAATTGACATCCGTGTCATTAGTAATCAACACGCTTGCGACCACAAAGCACGAATGGGAAGAAAAAATGATAATACCTGCTAAAAAATCTTGGTTGGTAAAATATTTACCTAAAACTGCGTTAACCTCATAGCGTTAATATTTTGTATTTTTAGATGCTTTTAAAATGGTTATGAGAGTAAGAGTTGTTTTGGTATTGGCAATAGTGATGTTGATTGCATCGTGCAGTCCTGAAAAAAAGATTGCAAAATCTTTTCGCTATGGAAAGTACGAGAAGGTAATCAGTTACTACAAAGGGGTAGTTAAAAAAGATCCCAATAATGGTAAAGCAAATTATTATCTGGCCGAGTCTTACCGGCTTTCCAATCGTATAAAAGAATCTGAGCCTTTCTATGCACGCGCAAAAGGCAAAGGCGTAAATCTGGATTCGGTAAAATTGTATTACGCCAAATCGCTGCAAGCCAACGCAAAGTATGATCAGGCTCACGCTGTGCTTGAAGATTTAGAAAGTTCAACTATAGATGATAAAATGAAAGCCCGCGCTCAAAAAGAATTAGACGGCCTCAATTATCTCGACAAGCTTGCGCAGAAAAAGAGCTACTATAAAATAAAAAACCTGGAGGCAATAAATACTCCGTTTACCGAATATGCTCCAGTTTATTCCAACAACGAATTATATTTTACTTCTTCCCGCAGCAACTCTCGTATTTATGAAGCTACCGGCACTCCGTTTACGGATTTATATAAAGCCGAAACAAACGGAGCCAATGTTAATGCAAGCACCATTGCACCCCTACCAAGTTTTATCAATGAATCAAACATCAATGAGGGCTGTATAACATTTACGCCTGATGGCAAGACCATGATTTTTGGAAAAGGAAATAATGGAAAACGTAAAGGTGCTAGTGATGTCGATTTATACCTGTCGCGCTTTCGCAATGGGCAATGGTCTGAACCAACACCGATTAACATTAACCAACCTGATGCGTGGGAATCAACGCCTGCGTTTAGCCCCGATGGCAGAACACTTTATTTTTCTTCGAATCGTAAAGGTGGTTTTGGAGGATTGGATATTTACACCGCCCAAATGGATGGCCGCGGTCGCTTTGGTAAAGTGAAAAATCTTGGTCCGGAGATAAATACGGCTGGCGAAGAATTGTTTCCCTACGTTTCTGAGAGTGGTAAAATGTATTTCTCATCCGATGGCCATCCTGGTTATGGCATGCTTGATATTTTTGAAGTAAAGCGCGCCAATGGAAAAAATGTGGTGGAGAATCTTGGTCAACCAGTAAACTCCCCGGCCGATGATTTTGGTATTTATTTATTCAAAGCCGACCGTGGTTTTTTTACTTCCAACCGCGAGGGTGGCATGGGTGATGACGATATTTATACATTTATAAATGAAGATCCTGAACTACGAGTTGTAAATTATTTTTTACAAGGAATAACATACATGACCCGTAAGGATAGCACCCGCGAAATTTTACCCAATACAAAAGTATCGTTACTCGATCAGGAGGGAGATGTGATGCAGGATTTTATTACCGGTAATGATGGCAAGTTTCTTTTCAGAGTTTATGAAAATGAAAACTATTCAATCCTAGGCGAAACCGATGGTTTTATAACCAAGCGGCAACCTTATACAACAGTTGGTAAGTCTGTTCCGTTGGAATCGCTAAAAGAGTTGGTGACCAATATAACATTAGATACTATTCTTGTATTGGATCGTAAAGAGCGCAACAAAATTTTTGTGTTAGAAAATATTTATTTTGGATATGATTCTGCTGTAATCAGAAAGGAGGCGGCTAAGGAACTTGATAACCTTGTAACTATCTTAACTGACAATTCTGATTTGAAAATTGAAATGGGTTCGCATACGGATAGTATAGCATCGGATGTATACAACATTCAGCTTTCGCAGCGCAGAGCTGAGGCCACTGTAAATTATTTAATTAAAAAAGGAATTGATCCTACCCGCCTAGTAGCTAAGGGTTATGGCGAATCAAAACCTATAGCGCGAAACACCAATCCCGATGGCTCGGATAATCCTGTCGGCCGCCAACGCAACCGCAGAACCGAATTCAAGATTTTGGAAATCGGTGCGCTCGTTCCAAAGAATGGCGAAGATGATGAAGATAAGTACTTTAGGAATGAGTTGAAGAAGAAGAATGATAATTGATTAAATCAAATTCAGTTGTTAAAACTGACCTTCTTAAAACTTTCGCTCCTTAAAATATTTACTTCGACTTACTTTTACGCCTGCCTGCGCTGATTCACGGTAGTCCTACTCAACCTATAAATTACAGCTTATTTTATTTTTCTAACCTCAATAGTTCGATCTACTCCTTCAGCTTTCATTTCCCATTTATGGCCAGATTTATGTATAATTACGCTTGGGTTATATGCATAATGGTACATATAAGCGCACGAAGATTGGTGTCAAATTTGACCATTCAACATTTTGAATATTGTTTCGCCATCCCAACCTTTAAATTCCCCATTAATCTGTTTCCATTCGGTCTGTCCGTAAATTGCATGAGATAGCAAAACAAGGCCGAATATTAAAAACCAATGTATGTTTGATTATTTTTTTTGCCCTTGTGTTATTGCTGACGGCCAGACCAACAATCGAACTATTTATTCTCGCTTTTCTATAAGGGCCCATACTCTTCTTTGTTTCTCCGGCCGCGGGTAAGGCGACTCACCACAACGAAGGACTGCCCACTCAAAATAGTTAGTTGAATTCCTTTTCATGCATTATTGTCTAGCAGGAGATCTCTCATGGAATATTAACGTAGTGGTGTGTTTGTTATCTTTCTCTTTCGGCTATTGATAGAAGAACTTTCTAATGCCAATTAAAACAAAAACCATAACAGTATAAACCAAAAAGAATGGTAGAATAATGCCTTTTAACCCTAATACAAGCATAGCTGCAATAATGAGTAATTGGAAACCCAAACCTAACGTAGACGCAATTGTCATCAACCACTTTGGTAATACCTTGCCTTTATCTGCATTACTATCTAACACATAAAGAGTTTTATCAAAAGCACCATAAAATAGTTTATACAAACCAAAAAGAATGTTTACGTGTTTTTGTTTTTCGCCTTCCAATGCAGTTGGTGTTTTGCTTTCAAACACACGACTAGTCGTATCGCCATCAAATTTATTTCTTAAAATAACATAATAGTAATTGTAAAGTGTGCCCTGTAGTTGCAAGCCTATGAATGCTAAAAGGCATATCCAAATGCTAGTGGTGGTAATATACCAGATGGAAATAAAAAATAAAAAATTCAATATAATGTCTGCTACAGAATCTAAGTAACGACCGGTATATGATGGTTTTTGTTTTACGCGAGCCAATTCACCATCCGCAGCATCCAGGATAGCCTTGAAAATTAAAAAGAATGCAGCTAGTCCATAATAACCTTGAAGAATACAATAAGTGGCAATTAGGCCTGACAGTATAAATCCAATTGTACCGTGAATAGGAGTGAAAGAAGTATTCTTTAATGCGTTAGCGATAACTCTCGCTATTGGTCTTCCATAGTCTGAGAGATCAATAAATTTATGCGCTTCGGGTAATTTGGACATGAAAACAATAGAAAGCAGTATCTTGGTATATACCAAATTAGAATAACGCGAAGATACAGTTAAAGCATAGCTTATGAATTGGTTATGGAAAGAAATTGTATTGAAAGGGGTGTACTGTTATTTCGAAGCGCGTTATATCCCCCTCGCCTACGTTGGTGTTTTTTCACCAACGTGCATGATAAAGTTTGAAGTTCTGATTAATTGTTGATCTCAAAAGGAAGCTTCACACTAGGCATTCGTGCGGATTATTTTCTTCTTCATATCAAATGCGTTTAAGTTTAATCTTGTTGATTCGGTTTTCCGCCACGACCCCGCCTATGAAATTGTTGTAATTTCTCCATCTGTTTTTCTGATAAAATGGGGCGCAGCTTTGCTTCGAGTGCGTTTATAGCAGACTCTACATCATGATCGGTTCGCTTTTGTAGCGAATCTATTTTGTCCATTGTCTCATAAAGAAAAGGACGTATTTGTTTTGCCTGATCAGCATCTGTCTCGGCTACTTTTAATATTTTCTCAATAAATATTTCGCGGCCTTCTTTCTGCCCGTTAGCTCGTTGCCTGCTCTGTGCATTTCTTCCCAACAACCCAACGGTGAGTGCACCGATGAGTATCCCAACAACCAGGGTAATACTGATTGAGATGAGAGCTTTTTTTCTTTCAGGTTTCATGTGTTTGTTTTTTTAGTAATTGGTTAACCAAAAGGTCTTGCTGTTATCGCTTCCGATAGCTATCGGGAGGTATCACAACTTCGCATTTTGCGCACTTTTTAGTCAACCCTATCATTGCGGTAAACTTTTATAAGCATCTATAGAATAAACATCTTCGGTAGCAGGTGTATCTAATCCAAAAATTGCCCGCAGACTGAATTGGTCGGTTAGCAATATATTGGCGATAAGCAATGCCACCAGCACCCCCACCACCAACACCTGATATTTCTTGAAGAAGAAAAAAATCAGGTAATCTATTTCGTTAACCCGTTGTTTAAGTTGATTTATAATTCGTTCGGCAAAAAAGGGCCCGAAGGAATCTGATTGTTGACGCAGCATCATTTCACGAATTCTGGAATACTGATCGGATTGCCTGCGCAGCGCAAATTCGCTTTGCATAAGGGCCGTAAGTTTTTCACGATCCTGTGCGGATACCGGTGCATCTAACGAGCGTAATAAAAGCTCTTCGTGTTCAGAAAATGAATCGTTCATGGTTTTAATTTTTTTGATAATGCCAGCCGTAGCTTGTGCTGCGCGCGCGCCAATCGCGAAAGTGTTGTGCCTAATGGAATGCCTAACAGCGAAGAAGTTTCTTCTGTTGAATATCCTTCAATCAACCGAAGGGTAGCCACTGCTTGAAAGTCGGGATCCAACTGATGAAATTCATAGTCTAGTAATTCCTTTAAGTCCATCGTATCGGCTGCATCGCCTATTGCACCTGCACTTTCAAGCGAGGCGTAACGGGCATTTGCCTTTTGTTTTCTTTTAAGTTCATTGAGTGTCAAATTAATGGCAATGCGAATAAGGTAAGTGCTTACTTGCGACTCGCCCCGGAATTTATTTAACGAATCATAAAACTTAATAAATACTTCCTGACCTACATCTTCGGCTTCCGGAATAGCGCCTAACATACTGCGCACAACCCCAGCCACTTTGCCCTCGTGCCGCACTACCAACATTTTAAAAGCAGCCATATCGCCCGACCTGGATTTCTCAATCAGTACCTCATCAAGATCTTCTTTCATAGACATAAGGTATGAAATCCCAACCGTTTATTGATTAGACAACCAACATCTAAGAGTTATTCCCGCTCTTGCTGATTTATTTTCTTAGCAATTTAAGGGGCAGCACAAATCCTCCGCTTGATTAAATACCTTGATTATAGGAATTATGGTGAATTTGATTGGTCTTTTATAGCAATGGATTGCTTCCGTGTTACTAATAACAATCATTCAATCATCTCAAAGTATTCACTGAAACTATTTAGCACACGTTCGTTGCCTCCGTCAATTTCGGCAAGTCGGATTACAGTTTCTTCAAAAGAAAATGTGTATCCACCATCGTGAACAAAATAGTTGTAATCTCTAAACGTGAGAATGCGCCCAGCTTCGATTTTATCATTATCAAAATCGTAAAATTCTTTTATAACTTTTATTTTTTGGCCTTTGGCAAGTTCGCTTAAGTATTGTGGCATAGGTATATGTTTTTAATAACTTTTACTGCGCACTAAAGTAAGGGGGTCTTTTATTTTCAAAATCAGTTGCCTGCTGAAAAATATAAGCTGCTTCCAACAGTTGCCCTTCATCATATAAATTTCCTATAAGAATAATGGAAGTAGGGTGCCCTTTCTTATCCCAACCAGTAGGGATTGAAATAGCCGGATGACCAGTAAGATTTGTTATCAGCGATTGATTTTTGCCGTCTGCGGGAACAACAATAAAATCAAACTCGCTTATTGTCTTATTAAACTTCTCTATTAATAATTTTCGATATCGATTGGCTTGAAGATATTCAACAGCCGGAATAAATCGTGCTTGGCGCAATGAATTGGCGCGCGACTCAGCGCTTTGTTCTGACAACAATCGCTCGCCATGTGCCCGAACTAAGTCATCAAAAAAGGCACCGGCCTCCGCTCGCAGAATTATATCGAATACCGGAAAAGGATCCTCTGTTGGTAATGAAATCTCTTTAAGACTTGCGCCAAGCGTGCGCAGCTTTTCAATTGTTGTTGAATCAATCTTACCACTATAGGTAGTGTCTTTATCGAACAATTTTTTTGTGTATCCTATTTTATAGGCGCTTAAGTCTGTTGGCGTATTAAAGCTAAATATGTAATCAACCACAGCTCGGTCCGTTTCGCCCATTGGATTTTTCCCTCTTATAATATTAAATACAATCGCGCAATCTTGTGCGCTTCTGCATATAGGTCCGGCTTTATCCATCGACCATGATAACGTCATGGCTCCGGCTCTGCTAACCGCACCAAAAGATGGGCGAAGTCCCGTGGCGCCACACCGCGAGGAAGGAGAAAGTATGGAACCCAATGTTTCGGTGCCAATGGAAAAGGCAACTAACCCGGCTGCAGTAGCACTGGCCGAGCCGGCTGATGAACCAGTGGCCCCTTGTTTAAGATCCCACGGATTTTTTGTTTTACCTCCAAACCAAACATCACCGCGCGCCAATGCACCCGTGGTTAGTTTCGCGATGAGTACAGCCCCGGCTTCTTCAAGTTTTCTAACCACTTCGGCCTTCTCATCCAATAATTGTTTTTGATAGGGTTCGGCACCCCATGTGGTAATGTATCCTGGCACAGCAAATAAATCTTTAATGCCATAGGGGATTCCGTGCAACGGGCCACGGTATTTACCCTGCGAAATTTCTTCATCAGCTTTTTGCGCTTGCTTCAAGGCAAGATCTTCAGTAATAGTAACAACCGCGGAAAGTGTGTCTTTAAATTTTTTAATTCGCGCCAGATAAATTTTGGTAAGTTGTGTTGAGCTTAATTTTTTACTCTTAATCAATACGCTCAATTGTGCCACCGTCATAAAGGCAATGTCTGTTTCTGAGTTTGGAAGTAAAACGCTATCCGGAAAATTCCAGCTTGATGAATCAGTTGTTTTCTTGAATTGAAAATTATCGGGTCGTGGATCAAAGTAAAGACTTGGGGCAACAGCATAATCCAACGAAAAGGTCCGCATTGAATCGTAGCCTTTTTTATTTCCATTAAGATATGCGCGCATGGTTTTTATTTCCTTTCGGGAAAATGAAAGGCCATTTATTTTTTGTGCTGCCCGAATGTTACGATTAGTAATTTTGCTTTGTGCACAACCCGCAAACAGAACAAGTACGATTACGTATGCAAAAAAAATTTTCATTTAGTAAAGTTTAGCGGTTTGCGATTTTATGGAAAGATTTTTGGTTTTTACTTTTAATATCCTTTTGTAATTCCCTTTTCAATAGCGGGCACACCTTCAGTCATCCACTCAGGCGCTGGTTTACCTTTCAGGTAGTGATCAAAAAATTGTTTCATCCGAATTTGAAAGTCCATTCGGTTTTCGCGCTTCACTGGCCAATGAGGTTCGCCATTATAATTTAACATCCACACCGGTTTGTTCAGTCTGCGCAACGCCATATACATTTCAATGCCTTGATACCAGGGCACTGCACCATCGGCATCGTTATGAAGTAATAACAGCGGAGTTTTTATTTTATCTGCAAAGAAGATAGGCGAGTTCTCAATATAGAGTAGCGGTTTTTCCCAAAGCGAGCCACCAATACGACTTTGAGTATGTTCATATTGAAACATACGACTCACTCCAGTTTCCCAACGGATGCCACCATACGCACTTATCATGTTGGCCACAATAGCTCCGGCTTCAGCAGCTTTAAATAAATTGGTACGCGTTATTATGTACGCAGTTTGATAGCCGCCCCAGCTATGCCCTTGTATCCCAATATTCTTTTCGTCAACAAACCCTTTTGAGATGAGTTGAGTTACACCGGGCATAATACAATTCATTGCACTCTCGCCAGGGAAACCGATTTTGTAAACAATGTCGGGAACAAAAACTAAATAGCCATCGCTTACATACGTGCTACGATGAATGGTTGAACGCAATGGAGTTGGCGGTGTGTGGCCATGCAGATTGTCGCTTTCCTTTTCATAGAAGTAAACAATCATGGGATACTTTTTAGTAGGATCAAATCCTTCGGGCTTATAAAGCAATCCCTGCAAAGGAATATTGTCTAATGAAGTCCAATTAACTAACTCAACAGTTCCCCAAAAATAATTTTTCATTTGTGGATTGGCTTCGCTAATTTTTTTAGGTGCTGAAAAATTTAAATCAGTTGACCAGACATCCGGAAATTCTCTAAAGCTCTCGCGGGTAAAAAGAACTTGATTAGCAAGTTTGGCTTTCACCACACCACCAAAGCGATAATCGGCCATCAACAACTTTGTGAGTTTATTGTCTTTCAATGAAAGTTTATAATATCCCGATGCTTTGGTTATTTCATTAAAAGCTGATAACAATAATTCCTTGGCGGGATCAATAAATCGTGCTTCAGGATCAAGTCTCACATTTCGAAATACCATTTTCTCCTGGCGACCAATCTTAGTTAAATTAATTGGAGCCTTTTTGTTTTCAGGATCGAGTGCCCACAAATCATAACGATCATAAACAATGAACTGCTGATCATTGACAGTCCAGCCGGCAGCGCCATAGCTGCTTGGGTAATCCGGGTGATCATCTTCCTCATCAGCAAGTTTTACCTTTAGATCCGGAGCAAGTTTTGTAATACGATCAGTGGCTATCGAGTAAGAGAACCAGACGGTATCGGGCAAACTGAACCAGCAAACAAAATTTGTCTTTGGAGAAAGGTTTGCATTGCCTTTTATATCGGTCGCAATTCTTTTACGGGATCGATCTTTAGTATTAAAAACGTAAAGATCGCTGGAAGAAGAACCTTCCCAAGTAATTTCCTTGCGATAAGGCACATTGCTTTCACCAAGAAAAGTAGAAGAGTTTCCTTCATCACCAAGTTCAATAGACGGAACTTCAGCAGTCGCGAGTTGCATCAATTCTTTTGTTGCCAGATTTATGGACGCGAGGTATGATCGTTTCTTTTCATTGGCGAGTTGTTTGTTTTGCTGCGGATAAATGTATTCATCATCACCACGCCAGATTTCTACGCTTACAATTTCTTCCATCAACAACGTAGTATCTTGCACAACGGGCTTAGGAGCCGAACCGAAGAAAAGATTGTTGCCGTCTTTTGAAAAGAGAGGCGTATAGTTTTCGCTCACAATCCAATTTTGTGGAATGCCTAATGACGTTTCTACATCTAGCAATTGTGCAGAGGTTGTTCCGGTTTTCCAATGGTATAATTTAAAGTATCGAATCAACGCTTTGGTGGTATCCGAATCTACTAAGAAAGCAGTTTGCGTTCCGTCTTCACTTATGGACAAGCCCTTGTATTTATATTTTGATTTTCCTTCATGAAGATTTTTCAATTCATTCCTTTGAAGATCGTACCAATAGACTCCGGCTTTCAGGGTAGAATCATTTCCAGTAGTGCTGAACAACAAGCCTTGACCAAACTTCGCAAACGTATAATCCTTTACATAACCGAAACTAAGGTCATTGCCTCCATCAAGTTTTTCTAATACGAGCGTATAGCCGTTATCATCGGAGTTCTTTTTTACTTTTTTTGCAACTGGCTTCTTGTCGCTGGAGGCTGCGGGTTTTGGCTCTTTTTTTATTTCTTGTTGATAGGCTAACCAGCCGCCTACTTTCTCCGGAATTTTAAATGACTTTACATCGGGCACCTTTTCTGTTTTACGCGTGGTGAACGAATAAATGCCCAATGAATCTTTCGGCAAATCTTCCTTTTTCTTTTTCTGTCTGCGCAAATCCTTTACAAGATTTTGCTGGGGTTGTATTTTAAAGATCGCATAGCGACTATCATAGGTAAGCGCGATTGACGCTGCGCGATGAACAGAGTCTTGTGTATTTTTCTTCAGATCATAAAAAATTACTTTTCCATCTCCATCTTGTGGATTAATTGTAAAGGCTGCATGCATGCCATCAGGCGTTAACGCTTTATAGGTTATTTCTTTCCAGCTATCATAAACTGTGTGATCAAGTGGCTTTTTTGCGAGTGCAGGAGTTGATCCTTTCTTTTGTGCAAGGCACGACACACTAAGAACAAGAGCGAGAACGAGAATGGAAAATCGCATTGGATAGAATTTATCAGGTGAAGATACTAGCTACAAGGTAGCTACGAAGGTGAAATTTTATCAGTGGTAAGTTTCTAACTTCTACGCCAACATCCTTGGAAAAATTCGGTTCTCAAGCTGCGGGCTTTCTATCCAACTAAAAGATTTGGATACGATTAAGGGTTTCGTAAAGTAGAAAATTGGTTAACCGGGATTGTTAATTGTCCACAGCACGACAGCCGTGATAAAACCTATTAGTATTAACAACACTCTTTTGTAAGAACGGGTCTTAATGAATTCATAAATAGCTACTAATATCACTACCGCTAAAATGATAATAGCTGGAGCAAAGTCTTCTTTCTCAAAATTGGCGATGGCCAGATTGCCATGGTAAACCATTAATCCGGGAAGAAGCCAAACCAAACTGTGTAAGTTTCTCCATTGGCGTCCTAATTTTCGTTCGCTGGCCTTATTGGAGGTAATCAACATTAAGGCAAGGATTGGAATCATAATCCAAACCGGCTGCAAGGGCGGCTCCAGTAATTGATTAAGGATTGACTCGTCACGTTTGAAAAAGAATAGCGCACTAATGAGCGCATGTGAGAGCAACCAAGTTCCGGAAATGATTCCTAAATCTTTACGGTATTTTACCAGCCATCTCAAATAGGGATTCTCTTTAAAAAACCCCAGGCGCATGAGCATGGAAGGCAGCAAGGTAAGGGTTAACAACACGGTACCGGTAATAGCACTAAAACCTGCCGGCTCACCGGCTTGAAAAATTCCTAAGGTAAGAAGTACCAGTAAGGTGGGAATAGAAATGATCCACAACCATTTCTTTAAATCAATTTTTACAAGATCAAGAAGTACCATAATTTTTTCAATTTAAATCAGGCGGTTAGATTTAGCTATGAAGCATAAGAGATAACAGAAACAAAACTTGTGTCTTGGTGTCTTAGTGGCAGAATAATTCAATTATAAACAAACTCGCCCTGTGAGGTTTTTAATGTGACCTGTTTTATTTTGGCAGCTTCAACGCGACCAATAATCTTTGCCTCAATGCCAAACGAGTTTGAAATTTCAATTGCTTCTTGCGCGAATTGTTCCGGCAAATAGATTTCCATACGATGCCCCATGTTAAAGACTTTATACATCTCTTTTAAATCAGTACCCGATGATTGGTGAATAAATTTGAAGAGCGGTGGAATTTCAAAGAGATTATCTTTAATTACATGAAGGCCTTCAATAAAGTGCAGCACTTTAGTTTGTCCACCACCACTGCAATGCACAATGCCGTGAATTTCCTTTCGTAGTTTTTTAAAAACCTCAATCATCACTGGCGCATAGGTGCGCGTTGGTGAAAGAACTAGCTTACCCATATTCAAAGGAGCATCTGGAACCTCATCCGTCACTTTATATTTTCCTGAATAGACTAAATCATTTGGCACAGCCTTGTCGAAGCTCTCCGGATATTTAGCTGCATACTCGTGAGCAAACACATCATGCCGCGCAGAAGTTAAGCCATTGCTACCCATGCCGCCATTATACTCGTGCTCGTAAGTTGCTTTTCCGCTTGATGCTAAACCAACGATTACATCGCCAGCCTGAATATTTCCATTGTCAATTACATCACTGCGTTTCATGCGTGCGGTAACGGTGCTATCCACAATAATAGTCCGCACAAGATCTCCCACATCCGCAGTCTCGCCTCCGGTGCTATGAATTTCCATGCCATGCTTGCGCAACATCTCCAACACTTCTTCGGTTCCATTGATCAGCGTTGAGATTACTTCGCCCGGAATAAGATTTTTATTTCGACCAATAGTAGAAGATAGCAAGATAGGTCCGGTTGCGCCTACACAAAGTAAATCATCGATATTCATGATGATGGCATCTTGCGCGATGCCTTTCCAAACCGATAGATCACCGGTTTCTTTCCAATAAATATAAGCGAGTGACGACTTGGTGCCCGCTCCATCGGCATGCATGATGGTACAATAGGCATCATCGCCACCCAGATTATCGGCAACAATTTTACAGAAAGCTTTTGGGTAAAGGCCTTTGTCCAGATTTTTTATAGCCTGGTGAACATCTTCTTTGCTTGCGGAAACTCCACGTTGATTATATCGATCAGAATTCAAAGTTATAGTAGTTTAATTCTACAAAGGTGCGAAGAATGAATGGATTATGGATATTCAAATTCTGGATTATGATCACAGGATTTCCTGCTACCAGTATCGTGCATCTAGATTAACTCTTCAAAGCTTCTATATAAAGATCTTCCACTTTTTTGCGCGCCCACGGAGTTTTTCTAAAAAAGGTAAGGCTCGATTTTATGCTGGGGTCGTGCATAAAACAATTGACGGGAATTCGACTGCCTAATTCTTCCCACCCATATTTTTCAACAAGAAAATTTAAAATGGCTTCCAGTGTTTTGCCATGTAATGGATTGTTTGCTTGCTCGCTCATTTGCGGATGATGGTTAGTGAGTTGGAATAATCAGCTTGAAGATCTTCGGGTAGTTTTGCCAGTACGCTATCAATCTTCTTTAATTGTTGTTGATAGAGATTGAACAAAACTGTTCCAGTGCTTAGTGGAATTCTGGCCTCAACAATTTTTTCGCAAAAGAAAATTCGTAGTTCTAATTCAGTTTGTGGAATACCTGAATACTTAATCTGACGATTGGCATATCGAAGGATTTTTCTTAAAATCTTTTTGGTAAGATATAAATTGCGATCGGAAATCTCTTCGAATAACAATTCAATTTGTTCTTTTACTTGTTGAATATACCCAGGCTCATCGTGTGCATCGAACAAGAGGTAGCCAAGCAATTCCTTATTTTCTTTTTTATACCGGGCTAGGCGAAGACAAAAGGCTTGCAAGGCATCAGAATCCAGATGTTGTAGTTCTTTACGAATGTCGCTTAAGGAAGCAGTTGCCATGACTTATTATTAATGAGGCAAAGTTGCAAAGAATGATTGAATTCTATCTATTTGGGTTGGATACTGGATTCTCGTAACGAGATTGCCAGTGACCAATATCAAGAATCCAGTTCCAGTCATGCAACCCTATCTTAAATTCTGCGTCTTAGTGTAAATTCCGTTATCTATGATTAAGAATTACCTACTCATTGCCACTCGCAATCTCTACAAAAATATTGGCTACACCTCTATAAATATTTTTGGTCTTGCCATCGGGTTAGCCTGCTGTTTGTTGGTAACTCTTTATATAAGGTTTGAGTTGAGCTACGAGAATTTCCATGAGAACAAAGAGTCTATTTACCGATATATTCCCAGAGGCGAGCGCGATGGAAAAGTAAGCATGCAAACCATGTTGCCTGCTGGCTTTGGCCCGTTGATCAAAGAGAATTTCCATGCGGTAGAAAAGTTTACTCGGTTTTCTGATATTGATGAACATGCCTTGCTGCGCAAAGGTGATACTTTTCTTGATGCCAAACCCTTGTCGATTGCCGACAAAGATTTTTTTGAAATATTTAGTTTCCCGCTCGTTCAAGGTGATGCCAAAACAGTGCTTGCTCGCCCTAATACCATTGCCATCGCTCAGTCTATTGCCGATAAATATTTTCCTAATAAAGATGCGATAGGTCAGGTTATTCGATATAACAATAAGTACGATTATGAGATTACGGGAGTGTTTAAAGATGTTCCGGCAAACTCGCACTTGCAATTCACTTACCTCACTACGTTTGAGACTATTGCAAAAATGATTCAGGAACAATACAACTTTCCGGCCGATCAGTTTCTGAACAGCCTCGATGCTTGGAATTACTCTACTTACTTCTACATTCCAAATGAGTCGGATATTGCAGGGCTAACCAAAAGGATAGATCAAAAATTTACAGTGGCGCGCGGAGATGAATTTAAGGAAGATGGATTAGGAGATTGGCTTCAACCGCTATCCAAAATCCATTTCACCAAAGGTATAAAAGCAGATACTGCTAATGGCGATATCAGCTACGTGTATATTTTTTCAGCCGTTGCCTTACTCATATTAATCATTGCTTGCTTCAACTTTATGAATCTTTCTACAGCCCGCGCCATGAAGCGTGCTAAAGAAGTAGGCCTTAGAAAAGTAATGGGGGCATTTCGCTATCAACTAATCAATCAATTTTTGGGCGAAACAATTGTGTTGGTTTCTATTTCTCTCGTACTAGGAATCATTCTTCTCGAATTACTTGTGCCTATGTTTAATTCATTAGTTGGCCAGCATTTGCAGGTAGTTTACTTTGGAAAGAATAGTGTTATCCTTTACATACTTTTAGCCGGATTAATAACCGGAATTGTTGCTGGAAGCTATCCAGCCTTTTATCTCAGTTCGTTTGTGCCAGCACAGGTACTAAAAGGACAAGCGGGGCCATCGGGGAATGCGGGGTTAAGAAAGACGCTTACTGTTTTACAGTTTGGCGTTGCCGCTTTTTTAATGATAGGTACGTTAGTGGTGTATCAGCAAATGAATTTCATTCAAAATAGAAATTTAGGATTCGATAAGGAAAGCATTGTTTACATGAGCCCACCGGCTGAGTTGTGGAATAAAAAAGAAGTTATCAAAGAAAGCTTACTCTCAAACACGAACTTCAAATCGGTGACTTTTTCCAATGGCACTCCTGGAATGGAAAGCTCAACCTGGCAATATGATTTTCCGGGCACGGATCTTCCCAAAAGGAATATGAACACTATGATCATTGATTTTGATTATCTGAAAGCCTTTGGTCTCGAGATTGTAGATGGTCGCGATTTATCAAGCGAGTTTGCAACTGATTCAACCGAAGCGTATTTAATAAATGAAGCTGCTGTAAAAGAATTTATGTTAGAGAAGCCTATTGGTGCAGCCATGCGTGCATTGGATGGACATGCCATTGGTAAAATTGTAGGTGTGGTAAAGGACTTTCACTACCAATCGTTACATCGAAAAATTGAGCCGCTGGTATTGCGATACGATCCAGGCAATATGTGGTGTATGTCAGTAAAAATGAATAGTGGCAATTTGAAAGACAATCTTGCAACACTGGAAAGTGAATGGAAAAAATTAGCCCCCGACTATCCATTCAGTTATCAGTTTGTTGATGAAACTATTGAACGGCAATATAAAACGGAACAAAACACGGGTGTGTTGATTGGTTCATTCTCTTTGTTAGCAATCATTATTGCTTGTTTAGGTTTGTTGGGCCTTACTGCTTTTATGGCTGAGCAACGTAAAAAAGAAATTGGCGTTCGTAAAGTATTGGGCGCTTCTGTTTCCGGGATAATTGTTTTGCTGTCGAAAGAGTTTTCACGATTGGTGCTCATTGCGTTTGTCATTGTGGTACCACTTGCGTGGTATGCCATGAACCAATGGCTGGCTGATTTTGCGTATCAGGTGCAAATGAGTCCCCTTATATTTTTGGCTGCAGGCTTAATCATTATGATAATTGCTTTTGTTTCGGTTTTCTACCAGGCATTTAAAGCTGCAGTAATTAACCCAAGTGATACGCTACGAAATGAGTAGTGATTATTTTATAGGTCGTTGCTTTATGCTTCTAATATTGATTAACTGAATTTGTTTTTTCCGAGTCTTCACCCGTTAAGTTATCAAAGTAAGTTTATTCAGGGGGCCTCGATAAACATTAGTATGACTTGTGCTTTTGGTTAGCATGTTAGGAAACCTAGCTAACCGTGAAAAGAATTCTTCACTTTCTCTAATAAAATTTCTAACCTCCCGCTCTGACCAATTTTCAAGAAGGTAATTTATTATCCGGTAATAGCTTAGTCCAGACAAGCCGAACTCCATTTCTTGTATTTAGCCATTACCTGTTTATGAGATACGATCTCACCTTTATTCGCTTGAACAAGCCCTTCTTCAATCTATACCCTTTCGTCTTCAGTAAGTTCATCCCACCAATCAGCTTGTACATCCATTGCTTGAGTTTTTTCTTATTTCAAAGATAGGAATAAAAAAGACGCCTTGAATTTTTATGGTAAACTCGTTTTCCCTAATTAAAAGTATCTTTATGATCTGTTAATCCGAAAGCCATGAAGAAACTAATTTGCTCAGCTTTATTCCTTATAAGCATTGTAGCGGCAAAAGCTCAACCTGTTGCTGGTTCTACCATTGAAACCCAAAAACAAAAATTTGTTTTACAATCCGTTACAACCGAACTGCAACGCCCATGGGGCATGGCTTTTTTGCCTGACGGAAGAATCCTGGTAACAGAGCTGGCCGGAGAAATCAGAATTATTAAAGATGATAAACTACTCGATGAAAAAATCAGCGGTGTGCCCGAAGTTTTTAATAATGGCCAAGGCGGACTTTTAGATATTCAACTTCATCCTGACTATGCAAAAAATGGTTGGATATATATCACCTACGCTAAACCTGATGGAACTAAAGGCGGAGGCACAACGGTAATGCGCGCAAAATTGAAAGGCAATACTCTAACTAACATCGAACAATTGTTTAATGCGCAACCTTCGTCACCTTCGGGGGCGCACTTTGGCTCGCGCATTGTGTTTGATGGCAACGGCTATATTTTCTTTTCGTGTGGCGAGCGTGGTAAAATGGAAAATGCCCAAGACCTTACCAATCACTTAGGTAAAATTATGCGCCTACATGATGATGGGCGTGTGCCTACCGACAATCCATTTGTAAATACTGCCGGAGCGAAACCAGAAATCTGGTCTTACGGCCATCGCAATCCGCAAGGATTATATTATGATAAAACTACGGGCACACTTTGGGATGACGAACATGGACCAAAAGGTGGCGATGAATTAAACAAAGTAGAGAAAGGAAAAAATTATGGCTGGCCGGTGATCACGTATGGTATTGGCTATGATGATAAACCTCTCACCGATATAACCAAGAAAGATGGTATGGAACAACCGGTTCGTTATTGGGTTCCGTCTATTGCGCCTTGCGGGATGACCATGGTGACTAGTGACAAGTATCCAAACTGGAAAGGAAATTTTTTGGTTGGCGCACTTTCATTTCAACTAGTTGCCCGTGTTGAAGTAGTGGATGGAAAGTTTGTGGCTGAAGAAAGAATTCTTGAAAAAATAGGCCGGGTGCGCAACGTTGTTCAAAGTCCGGATGGATTTATTTATATAGCTACAGAAAACCCGGGTAAGATTAGCAAGTTGGTGCCAATGAAGTAATCCGGTTACTGGTCACCGGATTCCTGTTACTGGTTCCGAGTATCAGCAGTCGGTATCAATTTATAATTGCATCTTCCTAAACAACTCCCACATTACAATACCTAAGCAAACAGAAATGTTGAGGGAATGCTTGGTGCCGTGTTGCGGAATTTCCAAAGCAAGATCGGCCAAAGCGATTGCCTCTTCACTTACTCCATGCACTTCATTACCGAAAACAAGACAATACTTTTTATTTTTTTCGCCATGGAAAGTTTGAAGAGGTAAGCTGTCGGTGGTTTGCTCAACGATAACAATGGTATAACCTGCGTCCTTTAGTTGTTGAACAGCCTCTGCCGGACTTTCGAAATGTTCCCAGGCAACTGAGTCGGTTGCGCCCAAGGCAGTCTTTTGTATCTCGCGATGCGGTGGGGTTCCTGTAATTCCGGTTAAAAATATTTTCTCAATCCGAAAGGCATCGGCTGTGCGAAAGGCTGATCCAACATTATGCATACTGCGCACATTATCTAATAAAATGCACACGGGTATTTTTTCAGATTCTTTAAATTGATCAACTGAAATGCGGCCCAATTGTTCTAATGCTAACTTCTTCATGATGCAAAGGTATGGGAAGGCTCCATGATTTTTTTGTATATTAAGCATTATGAATTATTTAACAATCGCCCACTCAAGATTTTCGTTTTAAAAATATGTTTCGAATCCTTGGATTATTTTTTCTCTTTATTAGTAGCACACTCTATGCGCAGGATCAATGGAAAAATGTGTATAGCGAACGCGCTTGGACTGATCGTGATCGCTGGCAAAAGGCAGATGAGCTAATTCAAAATCTTAACCTTAAAGTTGGAAGTCAGGTAGCCGATATTGGCTGCCACGAAGGATATATGACGGTGAAACTGGCAAACAAAGTTGGTCAATCAGGCAAAGTGTTTGCGATAGATGTAGCGCAATCTAAATTAGATAAGCTTCAGGCTATTCTCACAAAGAGAGCAATTACAAATGTGCAACTGATTAAAGGTGATTATGATAATCCGAAGCTTCCGCTGAATTCGCTAGATGGAGTTATCATTCTTGACACGTATCATGAAATGGATGATCATGATAAAATTCTTCAACATGTTATAGCCTCACTAAAACCTGGTGGAAGGCTTATCCTTTGTGAGGCCATTGCCGATGAAAGACGAGACTTATCGCGGGAAGATCAAGAACGCAAACATGAACTCTCGATAAATTATGCGTTGGCAGATTTAAAAAAAGCAGGCCTTACTGTAATTAAACAGGAAGACCTGTTTGTCGATCGCACCAAAGAAAAAGGGGATAAAATGTGGTTGATTGTTGCTATTAAAAAATAGTAATTCCATTGTTCCCTTTCTGATCTTTCAATTCTGACTTCTGCGTTCAGGCTTCTATATTTGCCAACTATGGCCGGACCGAACGCAATGGAAACCCCTCTAATGAAACAGTACAACGCCATCAAGGCGAAGTATCCGGGTGCGTTGCTACTTTTTCGCGTTGGCGATTTTTATGAAACCTTTGGTGAAGATGCTATCCGTGCAGCTAACGTGTTAGGTATTACTTTAACCAAGCGCGGCAATGGCTCAGCTTCCGAAATTGAACTGGCTGGCTTTCCACATCATTCACTTGATACTTACTTACCGAAACTAGTTCGCGCTGGAAACCGTGTTGCTATTTGCGATCAATTAGAAGATCCAAAGTCAGTAAAAGGAATTGTGAAGCGCGGTGTTACCGAATTAGTTACTCCGGGTGTATCGTTTAATGATAATGTGCTGGAGCGAAAGCAGAATAATTTCTTGGCGTCAGTATATGCCAGCAAAACAAATCAGGGTGTTTCATTTCTCGACATTAGCACAGGAGAATTTTATGCAGCACAAGGCCCCGAGATTTACATCAATAAACTCATTCAAAGTTTTGGACCGGCAGAAATTATCTACAGCAAAACTCAACGCGAAAAATTTGAAACTCAGTTTGGCGATGATTATGCAACATTTACTTTGGATGATTGGGTCTATGCCTTTGATTTTGCCAACGATAAGTTGGTGCAACAATTTAAAACCAACACGCTAAAAGGATTTGGTATTGATGGTATGAATGAAGCCATCATTGCGGCCGGGGCGGTGCTGCATTACCTGGAAGCAACTGAACATAAAGACACGCAACATATATCGGCCATTGCGCGCATAGATGAAGACAAGTATGTGTGGTTGGATAAGTTTACCGTGCGTAACCTTGAAATAGTTAGTTCACAAAATGAAGGTGGCGTTCCGTTGCTTCAGGTGTTGGATCAAACCGTTACACCCATGGGCTCGCGCAATTTGCGCAAGTGGATGATTTTGCCTTTAAAGGATAAGCAAGGTATAGATGAGCGGCTTCAGGTTGTGAAACAGTTTTATGCTGACGAAGAATTAACCAATAAAATTCTTGAGCACCTTCGGCAAGTTTCTGATTTGGAGCGATTGATTTCTAAAGTAGCTGTTGGTCGTATTAATCCCAGAGAACTTCTTCAATTGAAGCGATCTTTAAAATCAATTCTTCCCGTTAAGGAGGTTTTAGAAAAATCCGCTTCCGCAGAATTGAAAAAGCTAGGCGATCAATTACATCGCTGCGATTTTTTAGTTGAAAAAATTGATAAAGAATTGATGGATGATGCGCCCATGCTTATTCATCAGGGTGGTATTATAAAAGAAGGTGTTAATGCCGAGTTAGATGAGTTGCGTGCCATTGCCTTTTCAGGAAAAGATTATTTGCTACAGATACAGAAGCGGGAAGTAGAGCGCACAGGAATTAATTCATTGAAAATTTCCTACAATAGAGTTTTTGGTTACTACTTAGAAGTAAGCAATGCCAACAAAGATAAAGTGCCTGCGGATTGGATTCGTAAACAGACACTTGTAAATGCAGAGCGCTACATCACCGAAGAATTAAAAGTTTATGAAGAAAAGATTCTTCATGCCGAAGAAAAATTATCAGTGATTGAACAGCGGTTGTTTTTAGAAGTGGTTCGCCATGCTGCGGATTATGTTTCGCAGATTCAGCAAAATGCAAGAACGGTTGCGATATTGGATTGCCTATTGTCCTTTGCGATTACCGCAAAAGCAAACAAGTATAATAAACCCGAGATTAGCGAATCAAAACGCCTGGCAATTAAAGCGGGTCGCCATCCTGTAATAGAAAAGCAACTTCCTGTCGGAGAAACCTATGTGCCCAATGATATTTACCTCGACAACGAAACGCAACAGATATTAGTAATTACTGGACCTAACATGGCGGGTAAGTCTGCGCTCTTGCGCCAAACAGCTTTAATTGTGTTGATGGCGCAGATGGGAAGCTTTGTTCCCGCTGAAGCTGCCACCATCGGCCTGATCGACAAAATATTTACTCGCGTAGGTGCTTCCGATAACCTATCGCGGGGCGAATCTACTTTTATGGTAGAGATGACGGAGACCGCCAGCATTTTAAATAACCTGAGCGACCGCAGTTTAATTTTGATGGATGAGATTGGTCGTGGCACTTCAACCTACGATGGCGTTTCAATTGCTTGGTCTATTGTTGAGTACTTGCATAATCATAAAGACTTTAAAGCAAAAACACTTTTCGCTACGCACTATCATGAATTAAATCAGCTCACTGAAGATTTAGTTCGGGTGAAAAATTTTAACGTGAGTGTGAAAGAAGTAGGTAATAAAATCATTTTCATGCGCACCTTAAAAGAAGGTGGTAGTGAACACAGCTTTGGAATTCATGTGGCGCAATTAGCCGGTATGCCTAACAAAGTGGTGTTACGTGCCAATGAGATTTTACATTTTCTTGAAAAGGACAAACACAAGAATGAATCGAAGGCAAAATTTGATGAACTACCCAAAGCAACCTCACAAATGAGTTTGTTTGAAATGGATCCTAAATCCAAAGCGGTGCATGACATGCTGGAGAAAATAGACATCAACACAATTAGCCCCGTGGAGGCTTTGCTGAAGTTGAATGAGATTTTGAGTGTGCTGAAGAAGTAGTTATCGTTTAAACAACTTACCGCCATAACCTTCTTCATCACCTCATCCTTTTAACTTCGGCTCACCGGTATTTGAGTATCCCCAAATTTTTAGAAATAATTTTTCAGGCAATTAAGGTATTCAGGGAGAAGCCTATTTTTCAAACTTCAGTATTTTGTAACCTGCCGAAACCTGGAGAATTTGATTTTTAATATCGGTATTATACGCATAGATATTTTGAAGACTCAGGCAGTAACGGATATCGATACTCAACCCAAAGTTTAAATCCAACCCCGCTCCAAAGGTTACTCCAAAATCAGAATTTTTATAAGTATCCTTTACATCCTCATAACCTGATCTTGACTGCGCGCCATCACCATCGAAATCATAAAAATTTGTTTCTGCTTTTTGCAAGAGTCCGAATTGCGGGCCTGCCTGAATATTAATATCACCAACTCCTGTTTGAACAAAGTAATATTTAAAAAGCACAGGTATGTTAATATATGTAAGACCGGTTTTCCAGTCTCTTTTATCTGTATTATTAGGGTTAGTGAAATCCATTTTAGCTCCTTGCTGCGAAAAAAGTATTTCTGGTTGAACAGCAAACTGATTGATTTTAAACAAGGCGAATACACCAGTATGATAACCGAACTTGGGTTTATAGTCTTTGCCTTCGTTGGCGCTATTTGGTCCATTACCATTTTCATAGTTAACGTTGATATTGGCCATATTCAATCCGCCTTTTAAGCCAACAGCAATTTGCAATTGTGCAAAGGAGGAAGTCAGAAGCATCAAAAATGAAAGCGTGAGAATGTGTTTTTTCATAAGCAACAGAGATTATTTATTGTCAATTTTAATAGGTAAATATACGCTGCAATCCAGGTTATTTCAATCACATAATCATGTGATCTAATTGTTGTTCTATTTTCACGTAAGGTAGTTATGTTTACTTTTTGAGGCGCGGATCGTTTTAACGCCTTAGTTTGTATCCTCCCAAACTAAAAAGTTTCTACCTTTCAGCATGAAAAAAATTCGTTGGGGTATTTTAGGCTGTGGTAAAATTGCCCGCAAGTTTGCAGCTGACCTTAAATTTGTTGCTGATGCAGAGTTGATTGCTGTTGGC
>Ga0154020_10000765_pt1 | contig 39737 bp, 33 predicted proteins | sample Klosneuvirus_201_FD_109709 | JGI IMG/M metagenome (GOLD analysis project Ga0154020, IMG submission 109709) | Active sludge microbial communities from wastewater, Klosterneuburg, Austria - Klosneuvirus_20160825_MG | ecosystem: Engineered > WWTP > Aerobic digester > Activated sludge | place... | reverse complement strand
GGTTTGCATTACTCATTTAAAATGCTACTTTTGCACCACCAATTTTTGATTCCGTAGCTCAGCTGGTAGAGCATTACACTTTTAATGTAGTGGTCCTGGGTTCGAATCCCAGCGGGATCACAAGTAAAACCTAAGCTTACGCTTAGGTTTTTTGTTTATACGCAGACCGCAACAAATCTTGATTTAATTGCGGGGTAAGTATAAACAAAAAAGAAACATTTGGGATCAAATGTTTTACTTGTGCAGAACCTTCAAAGCGCCCGGGATCATCCGCCTTAAGCGGATAATCCCTCAGACCGCAACAAATTTTAATTTGATTGCTGGATGCGTATAAACAAAAAGAAACATTTGTCTTCAAATGTTTTACTTGTGCAGAACCTTTAAAGCGCCCGGGATCATCCGCCTTAAGCGGATAATCCCTCAGTCCGCAACAAATTTTAATTTGATTGCTTCATGCGTATAAACAAAAAAGAAACATTTGGGATCAAATGTTTTACTTGTGCAGAACCTTCAAAGCGCCCGGGATCATGGATCAAAGACAAAACCTGTGGGGTAAAGAATAAATAATGATATTTGCGGGACTGAAATATTTCTATGCACGAGTCCTTACATGTTATTTTAGATTTAGTCCTTCCTGAAGGCGTCAAGACCTTTTTTGAATTGAAGTCCCACTAAGCCGATGCAGAGACATTGCATTTGTATTTAGAAGAGATGAACAATGCTCCGGACGAGTTTGCAGGCCATAAGCTTGAGTCCAAAGGTTTCTACAACGAAGTTACAATACAGGACTATCCAATTCGAGGGCGCAATGTGTTTTTACATGTAAAACGGCGCCGGTGGCTGGATCATACCACAGGTAAGGTGATTTCCAGAGATTAGAATCTGGTGGCAAAAGGAACGCGAATCTCCGGGGAATTCGCGGCTTTTTTAAAAGAGATCGGCCGATACTAAGGTGCAAAGCATTCAGACCATTGCATCGTTCTACGGTGTAAAAGGCAAAACTTGTCAGCGTTACTACCGCAATAAGCTAAGTGATTTTCAAGCATGGGAGCATCGGTTTGATGCAGAGCGTGGACTGGCTTCCGAACACAATATTGGCCCCAGGCTGTCAATCGATGAGACTTCTTTATTTCCTGGGGAGTTGTATACCATTGTAACCAATAAAGACGCCAAAGGGCAGAGAGGCACTTTGCTTGCGATTGTATAGGGTACAAAGTTTGATAACATCATCCCATTCCTTCAAAAGTTGTCCTTAAGAATGCGCAACAAGGTTGAAGAAATCACCCTGGATCTGGCAGGTAATATGGGGCTTATCGCAAAGAAATGTTTCCCGAACGTTGCGGTTATGCAGTATATATCCACTTAACTGGCATTAATTAAATTTCAACAACAATCAGGTTTTAAGTATAAATACTCAATTTAAGACTTAGGCTGCTTTGAAAATCCTTAAACTAAAGAACGGGTTTGGCATCAGAAAAAAATGCATTTACTTAAATATGAGATGGATAGAATTAAGCCTAGAAAGAAAAATTGCTTGCCATTTTTTTACGCTTTTAATTCTTTGGAAATATTATATGACCTGAAAAGCTGTTAAATACATTGAAAACAAGCGCTATTCTAAAGGAAAAACCTCTCAAATTGAGAATATGTGCTTAAGTTGATGACAAATAGCAAATGTATTCTTTTGAATTATAGGACTCTACAGAATATGATTGATAAATTATACATTATTTAACATTTGTTTGTTTGGAATTTCTTCAAATAGCGTTTAATATTGCGTAGTGAAAAAACCAGGTATTAAATACTAGTAATTTAAATCAGGTATTTTTAAAAACAGCTAAAAAACCAACTAATAAACTATGTCTCCTAAACTAAAAACACAAATATATGACAACACGCACGAGCGGTACGGCCAAATGGAACACGACCTTACCTGATTTACAAAACACTACATTCCCTCTCCTTTCAAGCCTTTCCTTTTCTCACAATATCTGCAATCATACTGCAGCAAAAGTGACATTCCCTTTCCAAAAATCAACTTCTACCAGAGTCCTAGCCGGACTGAACCCTTGTCTTTTTAACTTTTCTTCTACTTTAAATGTTGGTATTTCGAGTCCATCTGCTGCGAAAAATCAACATTTGTCAGGATTTAAAACGCAGTTCAGCGTTTTTGACCATTCGGACAAACAGGCTTCCTGAATATTAATAGTCAGGAAACTAAAACATCAAAGCCAAAGAAGAAAATAACTGAAAACCACAAATGGGACTTACTAGAATCCGAAAACAATCTGATCTGATGATGTCTGAAGAGATCGTTTCTAAGAAACGTACCTCTCACAGTGCTGCAAAAGATTATTTCGTCAAACCTGCCTACTTACACAAACCACAGAATATTACACAAACGCACATGAAAAGACAATTACGCAGCATTAACTTTAATACCTACCTAAGGTATATAAAGTTGATATTAATGATGGGGGACCTCGTCTTCCTCAACACCGCTTACCTTATCTCATTTTTAATCCGATATGGCAACTTAGAAACCATCGGCTCCAAAGACTCTCAGATTTTTATTTTCATTTCGAATCTATGCTGGTTGTTTATGGTTTATCATTTTAATGAGTTCACCTTCCACAGGTCGCAGCCGATCGAAAAATCTCTGGGCAAAACTTTGCAATTGGTGTTTTATCTCTTCTTATCCATGGCCACATTTTCGACCATGTTCTACTTCCACCATTTGTCCAGAGCAGGTTTCATTATTTTCTTCCTTAATTTTGCCATCTTTACACTGATTTACCGCATTGTTGCCATACAGTTCCTTAAAAAACTCAGACAGTCAGGGAATAATTTCAGAAATGTTGTCATAGTTGGCTCTGAAGACAATGGAAAGGACATTCTTGACGCATTGACATCTGATTTATCGCAAGGCTATAAAATTCTGGGCTATTTTGACGACAAACCTGAAAAGTCACTGAAAACAAAGTATTTGGGACAGGTTGAGCGCATTTATGAATACGCTCTTGAAAACACAGTTCATGAAATATATGTAGCACTAAAAGATTTTGATACCGTTGCAATACGCAACCTGATTAACTTCTGCGAACGCAATCTGATTCGCATCAAGTTTATTCCGGACTATAAACTGTTTAAAGAGACCAACAACGTTTCCATCGACTTTTACGGTCATGTGCCTGTAGTTTCTCTCAGACTGGAGCCCTTAGAAATCCCAATGAACCGCCTCAAAAAACGTTCGTTTGATATTTTCTTTTCACTCATCGTCATTGTATTCATTTTTCCATGGTTGTTTCCTGTTTTAATGCTGCTGGTTAAAATCAGTTCCCCGGGACCAATTTTCTTCAGGCAGAAACGCACCGGAGAAGGCAACCGGGAGTTTTACTGCTGGAAGTTCAGAACCATGCGTGTTAACGTTGATTCAGACAATAAACAGGCAACATTGAACGATGGACGCATAACACGCATTGGTCGATTCCTCAGAAAAACCAACCTGGACGAGATGCCTCAGTTTTTCAATGTCTTGTTCGGCAACATGTCGGTGGTAGGTCCAAGGCCTCATATGGTTAAACACACCAATGAATATTCTGAACTCATCGACAATTACCTGGTAAGACATTTCACCAGACCAGGTATCACCGGTTGGGCGCAAACAAATGGATTACGGGGGGAGACTAAAAACATCGAAAAGATGGCCAAAAGGATAGAGTATGACATCTGGTATATTGAAAACTGGTCTTTCCTGCTGGAGTTGAAGATTATATTCTTTACAATCAGGAACATGATTACAGGTGACAAAAATGCTGTTTAAAGATGGCATCATAATCTAAAGCGATAATTAAAATACATAAATCAACAACCCAGAAAAGACTCCTCAAAAGGGAGTCTTTTCTTTTTGAATTATCACTTGCTTAATACGTCAGACAAAAACTTCTGCAGTATGGCATCTTTGTCCAGATATTTTTCAGCATACCTTCTGGCATTCAACCTCTCCTGAGTGTAATCACCCTGGCAGGCATTCACAATGGCTTCTTTCAGCGCTTCATTGTTCTCAGGCGGTATCAGTATACCCATTTGATTTGAATGGATTACATCGTATAGACTCGTACCTTGATTTGCCGTTGCAATTACCAGCCCGCCGGCCGATAGAATACCGGTCAGCTTGCTGGGCATCACCAGATCGGCGGCTTCCGATTTCTGAAGCACCAGATGCACATCAGCCATATTTAAGAAACGGTTAAAAACGGCACTTACCTGCAAGGGCAGAAAAAACAGATTATCGGCCCCTTTCTCAAGCGCAAGCTGCTGCAGCCGTTCTTTATAAGGACCAGTTCCGCAAATCACAAACCGAAGGTCAGTGAATTCTTTGCATTGTACCGCAATATCAAGCAAGGCATCCAGGCCCTGCTTTTCACCGATACTGCCTGAATATAAGACAATCTTATGCTGGGGCAAAAAGCCCCAATCCGTTTTGAGTAAATCCCTCTCCGGCAAAGGTGAAAGAGCATTAGTGTCTACCCAATTGGGGAAAAGGCCTACTTTCCTATTGGTTTTAGTGCTGATTTTGCGCATCATACCTTCGGAAATACTCGAAATGGTATCGAACCGTTTCAGGATAAACCGCTCCATTCCGAACAGAATTTTGAATATGCCTTCTGATTTGATAACCGCAAGGTCTCTGGCCGCTTCTATCTGCATATCCTGAATGTGGTAATTGATTTTCCCGCCTCTGAAAAACCTGTAATACAATGCCAGAAAACCGAGGTGAAATGGCGGGGCAATGCAGATAATATGTGTATATGCCGGCTTAAATATCATCCGGCTGATTTGTACAGCCGCTGATGCAAAGAAAGATGCTTCATGCACCATGCGTTTCATGCCACTCGGTTTTAACGGAACATAAAACGGACAGCGGTAAACAGTTAAATTGCCATTCTTTAATACCTCTTTCCTGAACCAGCCGGAACGGTATGGTGGCTGAACTTTCCAGTTTGGATAATATGGGTAGGATGTCAAAACCGTGACGTCTTCACCTTGCTCCGCAAGCCATGCAGCCATTTCACCAGTGTACTTGCCGATACCGGTCAGTTCAGGAGAGAAATTGATGCCTACAATCAGTATGTTTCTTTTTAAATTCAGAGTGTGCGTTTAAGCTTGTAAAAGTTTAGACTTGATGAACAAAAGTCGTTTTTTAATCAGATCCATTTTCTTGGCAAAAGTCAATCTTTTCTTCTTTTCAACCAGGTAAGGCAAGAACTCGAAAACTTCTGCCTGCCGCATGAATGGCCCGGAGGCTTCCAGGGTATTTTCGGCAGGATTGCAAACAAAGAAATTTCCATTATCCGAACGCAACATGAATGCATCTTCGCGCACAGGAACAAAATCAAATTGTTCATACGCCCCAGGCCCTTCGGCAATCACATTAACCACTTGATTAACAGACGGATTTACATGCAAATACACACCCGATTTTGATCTTAACGCAACTTTGCCCAGTGGTTTCATTTCAATTTTCCAAAGCGCTTCATTAGTCCCGTTGGAAACCGTTTTTAAAGAAACATGTCCATTTTGCTCACAAATTGATTTGCCTTTCCGGTTTCGTATTTGAAACCAATCCTGATTGAGTTCAGAATTTTGAATGGATTCAATTTCATCAAGACCCACAAAAGTATACCCCTTCGCGAGCAACAATGGAATCAGAATTTTGGTTAATTCCAAAGTTTTATACAAGGGCCGGATGGTGTCATTGTCGCCAATTTCATCATGCATAACAATGATGCCGGATTGTTTCTCTTCAATTTCCTTAAGATAGGCGGCAACCGCTTCGTCAACCGTTTTGCCAATCTTCCAGTAGTGGCAATCAATACCCGGAATTTCCCAATGAATGGGTCCTGTGAAACCTGCAGAACTTAAAATATTCATATTAAGCATCTTTGCCGCCTCTGCAGACCATTTGCCATAAGGTGCTCTGAAGTATATCCTGTCTGTACTGACATAATCCCGAATAATCTCATTTGTACGCATCAGCTGATCCTGAAGATTTCCGTCTACAGAGCAGTAATAAGGTATGTCCGGGTGATCGAATGTATGATTGCCTACTATGTGTTTGCAGTCCCGGAGTATTTCCAGAAGGGCCTTTCTTTCACGGGCAAATTTGCCCAGCACAAAAAAAGTTGCTCTGACACCATGCGCATGTAAAAACTCGGCAATTTCTTTTGTCCATGGACCGGGACCATCGTCGTAAGTTAAGCACAAGGTTTTTGCCTTCATGCCTTCACCGTTATAACTCTGAGTAGCAAACATATTTTCGGATAATTAAAAAATCAGGCAATGGCTTCAGAAAAGACTTCCAGATATTTACCGGCTACTTTCTTTTTGGTATGCGCTTCAAGATAGGACTTTAACGTATCGGTCATTGGCGCTGTGCTGTTATCTTTAAGCGCCTCTCCTAATAGCCGGGTCAATGTTGCAGTGTCTTCCATTTCAAATACTTTCCCAAACCCGTCTACGGCTTCCGGAAGCCCGCCCGAATCTGACACAATCATTTTGCAACCACTGGCCAGTCCTTCAAGTGCCGTTAACGGAAATCCTTCGATGTATTGGGAGGGAATGACCATCACTTTATGATTGTTAAACAATCTGGCCAGTTCTTCATTATGCCTGAATCCGAGAAAATGTATCTGATTTTCCAGTCCTGCCTCCTTTACCTGAGTTTTAAGTGCGTCCAGTTCAGGACCATCGCCTATGACATTCAGTGTGAAAGGAATATCTAAACCTTTGCATGCCTCAATTAGCTTGTCACATCCTTTTTGTTTAACCAGTCTGCCGGAAAAAACAATATCAAATTTCCGGTCTTCATCCGGATAAATTTTGAACATGTTTTCGCTGTATCCGTTGTATATGACTGTACACTTTACCGGCAATACTTTAGCAACCGCTTTACAAACAGATATGTTGCGTGTGGCAAACCGGATGACAAAAAGTTTCAGCTTAGACTTGAAATTATGAAAAAGAACCATGTGAAAATCATTGTGTGAAATGACCCATGGTTTAAAAGGATTTAAACATTTAAGCCAAATGCCTTTGAGGGTAATGTTGGGCATGAACATTACATCGCACCAAAAAAACAACCTGATCTGACCTAAAATATTCCGGGAATGCACTACTTCAAAATCCAGAGGTTTGTTTTTATCCTGTACCTGTTCTGTGATCACTTTTACTTCATGTCCGGCCTTTATAAATTCCTGAGACAAAAACAGCGCAAGATTTTCAATTCCGCCTACTCCGGGATAGAATACAGAACTATAAACCAGTATTTTCATAATTTAATTGCAAATATGCTGTATTATAGATGGATATCAAAGTCCTTTGCGCGCAAGTTCTCTCATCTTGATTTTAATGAGAAACTCATAGTAGGCAATATTCACACAGTAGATAAAACCCGGTTTTCCTTCCAGGAATCCAAATCTGAGTATATATGTGTATAAAAAGCGAATCAGAGGCCAAGCGGGCATGCGGCTCAACCAGGATTTAAGGGCAGGATTGCGCACGCTGCCATGGGCGGAGAATATCTGTTTAAACGGGGGTCTTTGCTGCATTCTTGCAACGGCTTCCTGACCAGAATATTTGTTGTGTCTGTCTATCCAGGCTACCCAGCCTTTTGAAAAGCCAAAATGCAGATAAGGTTCCTGCAGGTAAACAATTTTGCCTGAAATCAGATCTTCTTTTTGACCATGTCCAAAATCTTTGAAACGCGCCATCCCTTTGCGCAGCAAGCGAAACTGCCATTTTGGAAAATTGTCGCAACGCTTCAGCCAGATGCCTTCCAGCATCATTTTCCAGCAACAGTAAAACCCTGCCGTATCTGCAGAAGCCCCTTGAATACCCGACAGCATAGCGTCTCTGAAGGCTTCGGTTACATGTTCATCCGCATCCAGAAAAAGTATCCATTCGTATTTCACAGGAATGTGATCGAGTGCATAATTCCTTTGTTTACCGAAACTTTCGAATGGGTTGGTAAATACCTGAACGCCGGCCTGCTCTGCAATCAGCACGGTATTATCTGAACTTCCGGAGTCAAGCACATGCACATCGTCGCACCATTTAAGGCTTGTGAGACAGGAAGGCAAATCGTTTGCTTCGTTTTTGGTGAGTATTATAACGGAAATCATGTAAATGCGTATTAATTAATCTTGAATGATGAGTTTTCTGGGTTTAATGGGCGCACAAGGATGCCCGCTGCACACAGTCCATTCAGGCATGTGTTTAGACACAACCGAACGTGCACCAATTACTGCGCCTTTCCCAATATTGACGCCGGGATGAATAAACACCTCTGTTGCTACCCAGGCATGGTCGCCTATATTGATTGGTTTGGTGGTTAAAATAAATCCTTCCGTATTATAATCGTGCGTTCCCGCACAAATATGCGCACCCTGAGAAATCACGGCTTTCCTGCCGATTGTTATGGTATCCTGTGAATACAAAGTTGCGCCATTGGCAATTCCGCAGCCATCTTTTAAATCCAGATTCCACGGTGCCCATATGTTAACCTTTGGATACACGTGGACATTTTTCCCCACTTTGGCTCCGAAGCATCGCAGAACAAAAGAACGCCATGCATGAAGTGGTTTTGGCGAATACCGGAATACCAAAACATTAACTATGTCCCAGACGACCCGGCCGATTCTGTTTGAAAGCGAGAATGAAGGACCGTTAAAAGTATCTTTATTGTGCATAAACAGATTTTATAGTGTTCATCATTGTAGCCGATGCGGATGCAATATTGAAGTGTTTTTCAAAGGCATTGAACGCATTGACCCCCATTTGTTTTTTGTTTTCTTGTGACATTTCAAACCACTGGTTCAGGATTATTCTCACGCCCTGAATGTCATCGTTATCAACAATGCCGCCCCCCGCTGCCTTTATTTCGCGCCATATATTCACCTGATTGCTGATCAGCACAGGTCTGCCACATGCCATTGCTTCAACCACTGAAATACCAAAATTCTCCTGATGACTGGTTAATGCGTAGGCCTGACAATTGTAAAATGCACCCCATTTGGCATTGCCGCTCAGCATACCCGGAAAACAAACCTGCTCATGCAGCTGATTGTCTTCAACAAATGCAAGTAAAGATTGGCCATAAGGTGTATCCATCCCGGGACCGGCCACAACCAGCAAGGGGAAATCGACTCGCTCTGATTTCTTGTATGCCTCCAGATAGGCTTGTAAAAGCAGGTCGGCCCCTTTCTTAGGATGAATCCGGCTTAAAAACAATATATAGGGCTTTGCGGCAGCCATAGGGCAAATTGCCGCAAACTGAAGATCCATATCATCTGTTCTGGCTGCTGGCAATGCAATTCCAAATCCGACGTTGAGTTCTCGTTTGGGATGATAATTGGAAAAGGTTGTTCTGGCAAGTCGCAATTCTTCCTCACAGGTAAATAAAATTCCGTCGGCCTGATTTATAATGCGGTTCTCAATCAGATGCCAGTATAAAAAATTCCGTATGGCTTTAAGCCTGCGTTCGGGTGCTTTCTGAAAATACGGATCCAGCATGCCATGCGGCATAATAAAGACTTTGGGAATATTGACCTGTTTTCTTTTTTTCAAAATCCGGATGGCTTTCGTAACAGAGAAACTGTGGCACTGCCACATACCTTCAACAATTACCGCATCGTATTCGCCAAGATGGTTCAGCAACCAGGGCAGAAGTTTGGGAGAATAAAGCCAGGGGGTTTTTGCCGGACCTATCGGAATCAAAGGCAGATTTTCTTTGGCAATAAATGGTGCATCGGGCAAATCAAGGCTTAATATATGGGTGGTATGCCCTGCTTTATCCCATTCGGGCAAAGCATTTCGGATGCCCTGACAAAGACCACCCATTACAGGATCCATTGTATTAATCACTCTGAGCAGTTTCATGTTTAAGTTTCAATTAGTTAACATTCAATTTTATTTTCCTCAATCCACAATTCAAGCACCACAAGTCCCCAGACATGAAGCCAGCTTACAGCGTTTCGGTCGTTCAGGAAATCCTGCCAGATTTTCAAAACGGCACGGGGTTTAAAAATGCCTCTGTCGGATAGCGAATGAAGTGCTTTATCGCAATAGGCATTCAAATCATTTTTCAACCATGTTTTCCAAGGAAATGTAAACCCTTTTTTAGGTCTGTGGACAATTTCAGGTGGAAGCAAATTGCCCATTGCTTCAACAAAAAGACGCTTGGGTGTGCCATGAGCCATTTTATCCGCATCGCTTACCGACAATACATACTCTACCAGACGGTAGTCAAAAAAAGGCTCCCGCAATTCCAGAGCCCAGGCCATACTCATCTGATCTGAGTCTTTTAATAAAACATCGAGCGTATAATGACTCAGTTCTGCAATACTGTATTGGCTCAGAGACTGAAACTTCCTTAAATCTGTTTGATTCAAATCTACCCATGACGAATGCTTCGCATCTTCATCCGTTAGCATGTCCGAACGCTCATGGCTTAGGAATACGCTTCTTGAATTGGTATAAAAAGCTTCCAGTGTTTGGCTGTTTCGGTTTAAGAGATCTTTTATTTTCAAGATGTTCCGGCCTTTTAAGAATACGCTTAAAAGATTTGCTGCACCGCGTGTAAACAAATTGGAAAACACATTACTGTGTTCTGAAAACCTTTTCCAGCGGTAAAAACCGTTGTATCCGGCAAACAATTCATCTCCACCAATACCGGTAAGCACCACTTTAATTCCGGTTTCAGCAACCATTTTAGAAACCATGTAGGTATTAATCCCATCCGCCGAAGGCGTGTCCATTGATTTGATAAATCCATCCAGATTGTTCAGCAAATCTTCAGGTTTCAGCAGCAATTCCGTGTGATTGGTTTTGTACTTTTGTGAAACCATTCTTGAATATTCGGATTCATCAAATTGTTTCTCATTAAACACCACTGAAAACGTATCCACAGGCTGCTTGCTTAAGCCGGACATGCAAGCTACTATAGCCGAAGAATCGATACCTCCGGATAAAAAGGCACCAACCCTGACATCCGCAACCATGCGGCTTTGAACAGAAGCCTTAAACAAATCTCTGACCTTTTCCAGTATCTGTTCGCGGGTGTCGTTTACCGTTTCCGCCTTGGATTTTGTCATTTGCCAGTAAAAAGACTTGCTTAACTTACCCTGGCGATAAAAAGCAAATTCTCCCGGACACAGTTGCTTTACATCCTTGATTATGGTTTCAGGGGTTCTGACAGTCATATAGGTCAGATAATCCTGCAGGGATTTTCTGTTGATTTTTCGTTCTGGAATGCCACTGCTCAGAAGGCTTCTGATTTCTGACGAAAACACAAAAGAATCTGCCGTATTACTGTAATACAAAGGTTTAACCCCCAGACGGTCTCTCGCAATAAACAGTTCTGCATCTGCTTTGTTCCAGATTGCAAATGCAAACATTCCATTTAACTTCTCCAGGCAGGCACTGCCCCATTTAATGTAAGCGGCCAGAATTACTTCCGTATCAGAATTGGTTTTCCATGGATAATCCAGTTCACGCTTCAAAGACTGATAATTGTATATTTCACCGTTGAAGACAATCACAAAATTATCGCTGCTGTCTTTTAAAGGCTGGTCGGCATTATGCCCGAGATCAATAATAGAAAGACGGCGATGCCCAAGGGCCATATCACCATCCTGAAACAAACCCGAAGCGTCTGGTCCCCTGTGGCTTAAAGCATCTGTCATATCCCGGACAAGATGCTCAATACGACTCTTGTCAAATCCGATTATCCCTGCTATACCACACATCTATTTCGCAAATTTAGGCAATCCATTCAATACACATGACCATCCGTGCGCTTAAAATATTTTGCATCACGGTCGATATCAGAAATTGCTCTGGCCGGAACACCTGCATACAACTTCCATTCTTCAATATATGCCTTATTGAGCAGAGATTTCGCACCGAGCACGGAGTGCGCCGGCAAAACAGAACCGCCCAGAATAACAGAATTGGTCCCCACAAATGTGTAATCGCCGATGCGAATGGGCAAACTGTCCTGCCGGTTTTCGTATACATCGATCGAATGGGTTAAAAACTGGGAATCGTATCCCGCAATGGTCACAAAATCGCCGATCACAATACTGTTGGTACAGTCGATGTGGTGGTGTTTGGTGATGTTAGAATGCTGTCCGATGAGCAATTCTGCACGCCTGTCCGTCTGGTGTTTAAAATAAGGAGAATCCCCTTGTGCAGAAGTTCCTGTAATCCAGTTGCTGCGACCGATATATGCATTGCTGTCCATACGCACCAGGTCCAAATGTATAAGCACATTGAAATGATCTATTCGGGCATTTTCACCCATCTGCAAATGTCTTGGATAAACCCACCCAAAGCCAATCCGGGCTGTTTTGTGAATCTTGTACCCAAAAACCTTGTTTAACAAGACCCTTCTCAGGCGCCAGGGCATGCAAACTATCAGTATTTTTATTAGCTTCATCACAAAATCAACGCATTAAATCCAGCATTTTATCAATCATGTCGTCTACTTTAAACCTTTTGCAATTTTCAAAACCTTCCTGAATAAGGCGATTCTTAAGTTCGCCATCCGACAATATGTTCAAAAAATCTGCGGCAAAGGCAGCGGCATCATCCGGATCTTCGTGCAGTGCCGCATTGCCACTGATTTCTGGCATGGGCTGTACATTACTCGCAACAACACAGGTTCCGCACATTTGTGCTTCAATCAGAGGCATACCGAAACCTTCTGAATATGAAGGAAAAATAAATGCTGCAGCAGAACTGTATAAGGCAATCAGTTCCTCATGTTTAGGACCCGTGAAAAAAACCACCCGATCGCTTAGCCGATGTTGTTCAATTTCCCGATTCAGTTCTTCATTATTCCCCTCGCCTGCAAAACAAATGATGCCTGGCCACTCATCCCGCATAATACTCAGCATTTCAACCAATAGTTTTCTGTTTTTACGGGGTAAACCAGATCCTACGTGGAGCATAAATGGCTTACTGAGCAATGCAGGATAAGGTTTAAGAAGATTTTTGGCCTGTTCCGGATTCATCGGATAAAAATCACTGTTAAATGCGCATAATACGACCCGCCAATCCCGGTTGGTTTCTGAAGCGCCGCCGGGGAACTGCCGCAAATGGTTTAGCGTTGTTTGAGATACAGTGGCTATTTTACGCGCTTTAAGCAAGTTGTTCATGATCCATTTCTGAAGGACCACACCAAAGCGGGAAGCTTCACAAAACGCATCTTTGTACCCAAGAGCGCCGCGAATGGCCAGAACATCGTGGCAGGTTATCAATGTTTTGTGTTTGTCTAAATAATTCAGGTAAATGGCATTGGAATGATCGCAAATATGAAATCTGACATTTGACTTCCAAAGTGCCGGATTAAGACGCTTAAACAAAATCAGCAAAGGGAACAGCACCCATTTATCAATGTATGAAAACCACTTTCCGGCACCTCTTGTGGTATCCTTAAACAAGGCTCCAAGAAAGAAAACCGGATGCCAGAGATCAACGCGGTGTCCTTTACCGGCATACCCTTTTTTAAGCATTTCTGCGTATAGAATCATGCTCATCTGACGGTCATTTTTATAATTGCCAATCAGTATGATGTGCAGTTTATCGGATCCGTTATCTGTATTTTTATTGTTCATCTAAGTTCTGTTCGTTATTTGCGCCCATAAGCATTCCACCAATCAGTGTACTAAAGCCAAGAGAGGTGGAGTTTGCCCATTGCCCCTGCAGCAATATCAGAAAAGCAACCCCCAGCAGCATCCAGGGCAAAAAATTCTCTTTTCTCAGGGAACTAAAGGCTTTTCCGGCCATATTGCTGGCAAAATGCACTCTTAAAAAAATCAGCAACAATCCAAACAATGGCCCTAATTCACCAATTATCCTCCCCCATTCTTCCTCCGAAATCAGAAAAACCTTTGCATTTCCATATAAAAGCTGGGCTCCGACATTTGAACCCATTCCAATGCCCAATCCGAAAAAATCGCGATCTGCAGATTCTGACAGTGCGTGCAACATACCTCCAAGAAACCGATCTAAAAACACACTTTCTATACCACCTTCTACTTCGTTCGCCGTTTCAAAACGGTCTGTAAAAGCAGCGGTTGAAACCTGAAAAAACTCCGTCTGACTGAGCACAAGCAAGGCGATCATCCCGATTGCCACGAGCGTAAACATCTTCTTAAAATGCCTGGTTTTGAAGGATACCGCCATAACAAGCATCATTAATTCGATGATGAAATTAAAAAACAGCGATCTGCTTATCGACAATGGAATTGCAATCAGCAGCGCAGCTGCAGACCCAATCATCAGAAATTTGCTTATGCGCTCTGAGCGGATAAAAAAATACAGTACAAAAACAGCCACTATACTGAAATACTGAACGAGTCCGGACGTAAAAGAAAAGGTACCTGAAGGTCTGTAGAAATCACCGGAACCGCTGAAACCGGCTCCTTCCATATCACCACCGACCCCTCTGTTAACCAAAGCACTTTGCGGACTAAAGAATTGCATAGCAATTAAAAGCGCCATAGGTAAGGCAATCCACAAAATTACCCTGCCCATTTGTTCAACATCTTTTCTTGTAAACATTCTTCCGATCAGGAACATGAGGGGAAAATGTAAAAAGATTGTACGCGCGCCATAAATCGCTACAAATAAATTGCCGTGCCCGAATGACAATGCCGTAAAAACCCCGACAAGGGCAATAAAATTGGCCACCCCTACATACCAGTCGTTCGGGAACATTCTGTGTCTGTATGCTGTTACCAGTATCCACAAGGCCACCGGATCGCGGATAATCAGCAAAGGCGCCGCAAGTCCGGGTAATATCCATTTCCGTAATCCCCCTTCAAAAATGTACAGGATTAAGTACAACCAGATCCCCAATTTAATCATTTGGACAGGATCAGAGAACGACAACCATTTATACCTTCTCAAAGCGTTCATTTTATGGAATCTGCATCAATTTTGAACTTAATTCAATGCCATATTGCTGCCATGGACGGGCGGCGGCCTTAAGCCGCGCTGCAACACCGGCAGCCTCAATGCGTGCCGGTTCACGTATCAGCATTTCTATTTTCTCTTGTAATTTTTCTGTTGATCCGGCTTCTATAAGCCAACCGTCTACATTGTCCTCAATGATATCAGGACCGGCTGTCCGCTCAGTGGTAATAACGGGTGTACCCTGCGACATGGCCTCTGTTATTACAAGTCCGAACCCTTCAAACAGAGAAGGAAAAAGCAATACATCGCTTTCACGCATTTTTTCCAAAACACCTGCATGTGAAATACTAGGAATCCATTCGTGCTGTTTCAGGGCATTTTCAAGAACCGGAGGTATCTCACCCATTGAGTTGCCAATGATGCACAATTCGACATGATCTTTCAACGGCGCGATTGCTTCGAACACATTGGCCACACCTTTTCGCTGAGACAAGCCTCCGACAAATAAAAGCCTGATTTTATCCCCTGATCTGAGGCGGCGGGTCTTCGGTGCAGCAGGTGGGGGAAATCCATAGGGAACAACACTTATTTCAGGTAATTTTCCGGGATAAAGCTTTAGTGAATTTGCGGTAAAGGTACTGGCAACAAATACATGGTCGGCAAGACCAATCTCTTCATCTTTATTGGATAATTTTTGCTCAGAATCCTTGAAACCGGTCAATGTCCCAGCCCATTCCGGACGGTTTTGCAGTTCAGAAGTCAAAAAAGACCGGGCTGAACGCCAATAACCAATGGGCAAGTCGTAGTATGTTTTAATGCTTTCTGACTTTGCAGCTTTGAAGGCATTCAAAGCACCGTCTTCGTATGCATAAACAGCATCAAATCCGTCTCTCCCGATTTTATTAACGGTCTTTGCTACTTTTTTATCCAGATGGCGGTAAACAGAATCGATTGAAAATATTCCGCTTTCATGCCTGACGAGACGATCAAATCCCATTTTCAGAGATAAATGCCGGCCAAGTTCGTATAATGGAAATGCGTGTATAAAAGGAGAAATACCGGCGTTGAAACGGCGTCGGTTAAATTCACTGAAACCGGGCAGTTTTGACAAAAAATCAAAAAAAGTGCGGTCTTTAGTGGCAATGCACGTATAGAATGCTTCCAGTATCCCCGCCTCATGCATGCCCGAAAGCGCAGCTCTGAGATTGGCGTTTCCAGTCGGATGGGTCAGCAATATCCGTTTCTTCTTCTCCATTGTTTTTTGTCAGAAGGGCAATTAACTTGAACTTGGGAAAATACCGGTATTAAATTTCACTGAGGACTGAAAAAGCAAAAAAGGAAAAGAATGTGCGCACATAAAGCCGTCGTTTTGAAATAATCTCTGTTGCATCTTTTTTAAAATGAGGGTTCCTAAGCGAGGGCCTTGCGGATATTGTCGACGTATTTTGAGTTCTTCCAGTTGAGGCATTCAAAATAACCAGCTGCACAAGGAACCACTCTGGTCATATGCAGGCATGGGTGACAACTGACCTCTGAATCGACAACGTGGCCTTCGAAACTCGGCGAAATAACCCGGTCTGGAATAACTTCTGTAATAACAACAGTACACTCCTTTTTAGCCGTTTGCAAAAGATGAGAAGGGAAACTGTCTGTGCAAAGCACCTTAGATGCCATTTTAGCGATTGCAATCAAATCTCCTGGTTCTTTGTAGTATGGAATTACTTTCAGGCCGTTTTGCTTAAACTCGGCACATTCTTTCTCTGCGTAAAAAAACGCATAATAAGCATCCGGATAATGCTCTTTAGCCCATGCCATAGGCACAAACTGTCGACTGGTGCCATTCGCAAAAAAGACAATTTTCCCCCTCAGATCTTCCGGAATTTGCAATTCCGGAGATAATGGTATTTCACCATTAAGCCGTTCATGCAAGGCTGGGAAGTCCTTTTTCACCTGTTCCGAAAACTGTTCGAAGGATATATTTCTGAAAGGCTTAAAACTGGCAGAATCCATAAATCCGTGAAACTTTTGACTGGAACTTTCAGGTGGGACAATTAGCAACCCCAGTTTATCTGCTAAGCTGAACAAAGCAATATTCAGGTAATCTTTAAATTTGCGTTCCTTATTGTCTTTGAAATTAGAACGTCTGAAGGTTGCGATATACTTTTTGCCCTCTAAAATTCCCGGCCATATATGACGCAAGCCCATATTGGAGTATTGGTACTTCATCTCTTTGGTTTTTATATCGGCAATATTCAGTCTGTCACCAAAGGTTATTCTGGCCAAAGGTCTTAGAAAAGCCGGTATAAGAATATTGACTTTTAAATCTTTCCGAATACCTGCAATGGCGTAAAAGCCGATAAGTCTCATCCATATGTCACCGTTACCGCCGGTAGTTGAATCAATGTCTAATTGCATATTGTTCAGGATTTGTTATTGCGTTTATACAATTCAGGGTTAAGGCTGGGATCGTTATACATCTTGAACTGCCGGTATACTTTAAACCGAAGCTTAGACTCTTTTATATCGTCCAGAACACCACTTAGGGCCTGAGACAGATCCTGAATTTGTTCGTGCAGCACATTTAACTTTTGCCGACACCGGTCAATGTGCGCATCATCCACATCTTTCCGTTCTGTTTCCTCATGCATGTGATACTTTTTAAGGGCCATAATCGCCAGTCGGTCTATCATCATTCCAGGTGTCTCAGAATGTATTTTCGCACCGAGCGGTATCCGGTTTGATTCTATGAAGGATAAGACCCATTCATCTATCTTTTCCATTGCATTGTTCCTTGCCTGATTGAACTTATCGATGTTGCGTTTTGCTTCAACAATGCGCAAAGGATCGATATCGGTAATTCTGGCAATGTCTTCTTCATGCCAGAGCAGAAAATTCCATTTGATGTTTTCTTCAATAAACACCCAGGGCTGTTCGGTTTCGGTTAAAACCATTTCATTATGCCAGTCTTTTACTTTCTGGTTGTGTAAATCTAAAATTTTGTTGCTGAGAATCATTGTGTTTTATTTATGTATTTGTTAAATGAAGGTCAAAAATAATCTAATGTATTTTGTTTTTTAAGTCTTTTTTTTTGATTAGTTCCTTTGTTAATTTTTCGGAAAACTGACCTGCCACTGAGCGAACAGACCATGTTTCAGGCAGATTGGCAGAAAACTCGGCATATTTCCGCTCAACTTCCCCTTTGAATTCCGGTATTGTATCCCGATTGGATACATAAACTTCAAGCCCGTGAAGCTTAAAGGCCGCATATACGCCGCTTTTACCAATGTGTTCAAGCGGTGTACAGGATATGCCAACATCTACATTTTGCAGTATACTGGAAATGTGAACCTCATCTAGTACCCCGAGATGATGAAACTTAATCCGGTCTGAAAACATTGCCTTCAACCGTTCAAACTCGCCGGAAGCCCAGGCGCTGTATCGGCCCATACCAAGAACCAGCAGTTGTTTATGAGGGTTTTCACGGCATATTTCATCAAATGCTGATTCCAGCCTGGAGGCAGGGTAAATACTGCCGAAAATACAGAATATTTTCCAGGCGTTTCGGTTGTCATCATCAATTCCACATGATTGCAATACCTCCTGTACATACTTAATATCCGGCTTATGCACTGCTATGTTGCTGAATAAAGGCAAAACATCGGCTTCGATACCGCTTTTCTTGAGTGTATTCTGATAAAGTATGTTTGAAGTACTTATGAACTCCGGTTTAAGCGATTTGATCAGCCGCCTGATTATGTATTTCTGAAAGGCCCCTATTAATTTATGTTTGAGGGGCGAAACTGTAGAAATACCCAGCCACAATTCATGGAACATAATATGCCATTTTAAATCTGATAATTGTGGATGGCGCAATAAAGCAGGAAGCCTGAATGGCAATCCTTTCGGATCAAATGCGTACGGCACGAACTGAAAACTTACCCAATCTGCCTGTATTTCGCTTAAAATACTTACCAGTTGCGCTTTTCGGGATTTATGTGCGAATACCGCTGGTATCCGGTAAAAAGGAATTGATCCGGACCCACTCTGTGGGGTCTCGGCGGAATATGTTTGAACGTAGGCATCATTCAATGCTATGACATATACATGATGCCCTGATTGCTGAAGTGCTGAAGCCAGTTGTTTCACATAATCACCCACGCCGTCTTTACCGGGTTCAACTGAGCCACATACGAATGCGATTTTCATAATTTCTGTTTTGTGCATTCCGGTCATTATTATGCTCTGTTTTTAATAAATCTGGCTGGCACGCCTGCCCAAATCTGATTTTCAGGAATTGATTTATTGACAACTGAGCCAGCTGCAACAATAGAACCATTGCCAATGCTGACACCTTGTAAAACTGCGCAGGAAGTGCCAATCCAAACGTCATTTCCTATAACTATTTCTGCAGAAGTGGTTTCCTGCGTATTCATTGCTGCACCGGGGCTGAACCGATGACCAACATCAACAAAAGTAGTCCCGCTGGCAATCAGACAGTCGTTACCAATTGAAATCCGTGAATTGCAGACAAATTCGCAAGCATGTCCGATAAATACCCTGTCTCCGATTTTTATGTAGGTTTGTTCATTGTATGGCTGCCATATTCTGAAATCAACGCCGCTTTGAATATCACAATCTTTCCCGATTATGAGTTTGTTTGGCCAGTCGCATGTCGAACGGCCGATTTTTGATCCGCTACCAATGGTCAAACCTCTCAGTTTTAAAACCATCATTCTATAAACAGCTGCAAGCGTGTTCAATTTGTTGTATAATAAACCGAAATAACCAGGATTCATAAGCGTTCTTCAGGATTTATAATTGCTTCTGATAAAAATGACAATATTCATCAGAAGCAACACGGTATTGACAATAATTGTCATGCCCAGCGCTCCTGAAACGGTGGTAATATCAAGTGATAATGCCACAAAGATGATGGAAAGTATATTGACTCCGATATATACCAGCGGATGGTACATCCAGCCTCTGGACGTAAGCAGCGAAAATGCAATGTCGGACAATACGCCCAAACAACTGCCTGCTATGCACAGAATCAGTTCAAACTGAAGGTCTTTATAATTTCCGCCGAGTATCCAGAGTATCTGTTTGGGAAACAGAACGGTTGCTCCGACTATCAGTGCCATCAGTAAAAACAAGCCTGAGAGTATCTGAAAATAGTATTTTAAAATGCGTTTCTTGTTTTTCTCCAATCGGGCGAAACGGGGTGTAATAAGCGTTCCTGTAATCGTAATCACCAGCGTCAGAATTACACTGAACCTTCCCAATGCTCCAATCTGAGCGATGGCCGTTGTGTTTCCAAAAACAGAGATCAGCCAAAGGGTAATCTGCCCGGATAAACTGAAATAAATGGCCCCCGGCATATAGCGTTTAACAATTTTCAATATTTCAGTTTGAACAAGCGGATCGGGCTTTGCAGAGGCATCGGCAAATTCGTATGCAATTTTTTTGAGTTTAATATTGCCCAGTAGCCGGGGAATTCCATTTGCCAGTATGGCGATGTAGGCCCAGGGGAAAACAAAAAGGGACAATCCCTGCATTGCAAGCCTTCCTATTCCAACAGCCACCTGATTCTTCTGTAAAGGAACGACCGACTGGTGCAATCTGGGTACAATATCCAGAATGGAATCCCAGAGTCCGGCATAAAAAGCCGGAATAAGCGCCAGGCAGATCATAACGGTTGTAAACAAGCTCGCACCGTTGTGCAAAAGCAGGTAAACCAGCACCGGCACCGAGACGAGTATGCTGAATATGGCAAACTTTTTTCTGAGATTTATACCGGTTGCAAGCACAGATCCTAATTTCTGTTTGTCCTGCCAAACCGCAGCACCTTGCGCCATAACCCCCGTGCCAATACCACCGTCTGCCAGAACGGTCATAGTGCCCAGAATGGTGTTGGCCAATATATAAAATGCATATTCGCTTGGTTGCAACAAACGGATGATCAGAATACCGGAAACAAAACCGATTGCCTGCACAACAACCTGAGCACTTCCGGTTAGTGCCAGCAGTTTAGCCCAGGCGAACAACTTATCTGACTGTATAGAATTTAACTTTACAGACATTTTTTATGAGAAATGGGTTGTTTCAGGTAAAATAGGTTCATAAGCATTCTCATTGGTCTGAATGCGGGAATTAAAGCGATGTAAATACGTTTCAAATGTGTCATGATGGTCTCCGTTCGTTTTGTCTTTATGCATTTTCAATTCCGTTTACACAAACAACATGACAAAGTGAAAACAAAGTCTGTCAAAAAACACCCCTGCCCCTCTGTAAGAAAACTTATGTAATTGTGCGATGTCTGTGAGTGTCTGGCCGATAAAAAGTTTAAACCTTTTAAACCTGTAGTTGAAGCCTTTTTTGACGTTATTTTTCTTCAGAATATATCGGTGAGACAAAATCCTTTTCTTAAAGTTCCGGAAAGGCTTAACACTTCGCCATGGATGTATCACCTTGGCTTCTCTGAGGAATTTTGAGTTTGTGACCTCTTTTATTCTGGAATACAGATCCACATCTTCCATTGCCGCAAAAGGAAACCCTTCATCAAAACCATTGATGTTTTTAAACAGTTTCTGACTAACGGCTATGTTGCACGACCAGAAACAACCACCGTTCAGATTAAGGGGCGATTCTTCGTCAAATCTTTCCTGCGGTCTTTCTGCATCAATCAGGCCCTCGAGTGCTTGATATTTTCCGAGTATAATCTCATTGAAATAGGTCTGTAATATTGCCTTATCCGGAATGCAATCGTCGTCAATAAAAACAAGCCAGTCTCCTTTTGCCTGTTTGGCGCCATTGTTTCTGTTGGCTGCCGGGCCTTTTTTAGGACCATCCACAAATCTGACCCAGGGAAAATCGGGCGATAATTGCCTGGCTTGAGCGCTTATACTATCATCACTGACAATTACCTCATAACATGACTGGTCTATTGTCTGATTATCCGGGCTGAGCGCGTTAAGACACTTCAGCAACAAATCATTGCGATTAAATGTCGGAACAATTACGGATAAGAACATAAATCAGAATTTAATAATAGTTCTTTAGGGCAAAATCTTTCGGTTGTATGCATTTTGAGCATAAGCGCAACGGCATGGCAAGAAACACCTGTTTGTAAAGTCATGTCTCCGTGTCTATTGTTTTGCTTTTTTAGGTTTGATTCCGATTTTCTGAAAAAGGGATGTTTTAGGTTTGTGGTCATCATGATATCCATAACCGTAATTACTGCCATATCCAGACCCGTAGGTATTACCGGAAACCATTATACCACGGTCTTTCAACCCATTGAATACAATGTACATGTTGTTGATTTCATTATTGACATAAACCTGATTGATGAACTGCAGAAAACGTTTGGGTGTATTGCCGTGACGAACTACATATAGCGAAATGTCTGTGAAGGAATTAAGCAATTTTGCATCAGAGACCAAACCCAAAGGGGGCGTATCCAATATGATAAAATCATAATCCTGCTTCAGTTCTTCCATCAGTTTTTCCAGTTTGCCATTCATAAGTAATTCTGAAGGATTAGGCGGCACAACACCAGACGTAATTAAATGCAGATTCGGAACATCTTTTAGTTTCTTAATGATTCTCTCTCTGGAGTCTGTACCGTTCAGGAAAGCTGAAATACCGTGCTCATTGGAAATGTCGAGCATTTTACTGAGTTTTGGTTTGCGCAGATCCAGATCCATTAACAATACCTTTTTATTGCTGATGGCCAGACTTACGGCGAGATTAATGGCAATAAAACTCTTTCCGTCACCTGATACAGACGAGGTAAGCAAAATGGTTTTCTTTGATTTGCTGTCGCCTAAAAAACCCAATGAGGTTCTTAACGTGCGAAATTGTTCTGAAATGGGTGTTCTGCTTCCTTCATTTACAACTATTACATCTTTTTCCTTGCTGAAAATAATCTCAGACAATATGGTGGCGTCCGTATACTTTTCTATTTCAGATTTGAACATCACATTCTTAGTGTAATTTTCTTTTAGCATCACAAATCCAACGGCCAGGAGAATCCCAGACAAAAGCGCGAATAAATACATACTTGTTTTAACCGGGTAAACGGTAAAAGGCAGTGCTTCTGCAGCGTTTATAAGCCTGCTGTCAGGGGCAGCAGAAGCGTATGAAAGTGCCGTTTCTTCTCTTTTCTGTAGTAAAAATGTATAAATATTGTTGATGACCCCCTGCTGTCTGGTTATATCCAAAAGCTGACGTTCTTTTTGCGGAATCGACCTGAGCAAGGAAGAATACCGGTTACTCTCGCTTTGGATTTTTGATTCGGTTGCCATTAAATTCTGTTTCAGATTGCGTATGTTCTCCAAAATACTTGGCTTTAACTGGGCAATCTGACTTTGTAATGCCAAAACCGAAGGTGAATTTTCACCACTGGTTTTGCGCAATCGTCCCAACTGCAATTCTGCCTCGTTTAGCTTTGCCAGCAATTGCATTAGAATGGGGTCGCTGATGCCAAGCGTGGCGGGAACTGTTCCAGATAAATCGCTTTTGTTCAGCACATAACGTTCAACCTGGTCGAGCACGGATAGCTGTATTTTTACTTCAGAGAGCTCCTGATCTGATTTCTGAACACTGTTCAGAAAAGCAGTCCCCTCACTTGAAATATTGACAATTCCTGCCCGTTCTTTATAAGTGGCTATTTCGCCTTCAATAGACGAAATATCAAGTGTTACTTTCGCCAGACGGTCTTCTATGAAAGCCAATGTATTGCTGGCTGTCATATTTTTATCGTCTACTCCGGCTTTGTTGAATACGTCAATAAGCGTGTTTAATATGTCTTCCGCTCTGCTGGGAACAGGATCCGTCAGATTGAGATTTAAGATTGTAGATTGTTTGGATCCGGGATAAATCACCAGATTGCCGAGAACATCCTTTGCCATGTCATCCACTTTCTTGAATTTAACAAAATACTTCTGATTGTCCTGAACATCGTGTTTGTTGTTATAATTCAGCCTGAATTTCCCATATGGCGTATTAACTGTATCCTCTAGCGGATACTTGACATTGTCAAGTTCTATTGCCTTTTCAAAAGGCAGATATGTAAATTTAACATAATCGGTTGAACGAATCTGGTCTGGATCTATTGCCACAAATGTAACCGGGCTCATGTTATAAGCGTATAGATGATTGACTCTTCCTGGCATAAAAACCTGAGCATAAAGTCCCATTTTACGAACGACCTCATTCATTATTTTCCTGGAACGAATAATCTCGATTTCATTCTCGACATTCTTTTTTGATTTCTTTCCCTCCAGAGCGTTGAGGACACTTTCCATTCCGGTTTCCTCGTCTTTCAACAAAATTGTAGCACTTGCCTTATACAATGGTACAGTGTAACGCAGCTTTAAAAAAGCCAGCGAAAAACACAATACTACAGATAAAACAAAAACTGGCCAATAGGGTAAAAACCTGTTCATCAGTTCACCCATTATGTTAATGGTATCGTTTTTTACCAATGGTTTTTTCTCATTCATATGTATTCAGGATTTGTGTAAATTATTTAACCGTAGCAGTCAATTGAATGTAAATCAGCATAATGACAGAAAGTGCTGTTAACCCAAGTGAAATGTATTGTGTAGAACGGTCTATTGTTGCAGCTTTTCCTTTGCTGGGTTCAAAATATAGAATATCTTGATTCTGAAGATAATAGAAATCTTTGCTAAAAAGTGTCTCATCGTTCAGACTGAAGCGCTTGTAATAACGTTTCCCGTTTTCTTCCCGAATCAGTAATATGTTGTTGCGCTGGGCAAACACCGTCAAGTCTCCGGCCAAACCAATGGCTTCAATTATGGAAATTCGCTCATTCTGAATGTTAAAAACGCCCGGTCGGTTTACTTCCCCAAGAAGCGTTATCTTAAAATTACTGATACGGATGCTGACAATCGGATCGAGTACGAGCTTACGCCCGATCAGAGTCATAGCCATTGTGTCTTCGAGTTGTTCTTTGCTTAATCCGCTGCACTTTACCGAACCCAGCAATGGAAATTTAATGCAACCTGAATCGTCTACAAGATAACCACTTGCTGCATTAACACCTGCAGCTGCTGCAGCTGAATTGTTAAGCATTTGTTTGGTCATTTCATCTTGCGAAAAAATCGTAATCTGCAAAATATCCCCCGATTTAATCGTTTTATCAATTTTACCCACAACTATTGGTGTACTGGTTTCATTTTTCAGTTCAGAAAATATTGTGATTTTCTTGCTGCTTGCACAGGAACTCATACCTAAAATCCAAATTATCAGACCCAAGTATTGCATCTTTAAAACTTTCATGTTTTGTGTATTTAAACTGTTATTTTTGATGAACTTATGCAAACATTTTCAGTTGAAATACCGAAGGAATGGGCGTGCGAAAGCTGTCCAATTTGTGCATAAGTTGTGTGTTTTCATGTAAATTTGGTGTGCAATATTACGAATTTTTGAGTACAAAACAGCCATTTTTAGATTTTACAAGTGCTGATTATCGATATTTCCGGTCTCTTAATCTTAAATCTACATTTATGGGCAACATGGCGACTTACTTTAGCACGCATTTCAGAATTAATCCATAAAACATAATAAACTGAATAACAAACAATTACTCATGTAATTTTATCTAAAAACAAGTCATTTCAGCCAGTTTCAGTTTTCTGGAATGAACGAACAATTCTAAACCGCTAAAAGCCATTTCATAAAATGGCCAATTTAAAATTTCAGAACGGCACAATACAGATAATCTGAATTCTGCGCATCCGCCGGCAGGTAATGTTCGGAATGAATTTTTAATCCGTAATGCTCTATAAAAAAAGCGACATTCCCCTCATTCTCTTCTTTAAAAACCGAGCAGGTCATGTAATACAGCAGACCGCCTGGTTTCAGATGCGGCAGTACATTGGCGAAAATACGGCGCTGCAAGTCTGCATACATGTCTATTTTCTGCAAATCGAATCCTGTAATGTTTTCAGGCGTTCTGCCCCAGGTGCCGCTACCGGAACAAGGCACATCCAGTATTATTTTATCGAATTTTTCAGATAACTGAAAACCGCTGGTCAGATCTGTCAGCTCAATTCTGGGCAGCTTCAGTCCGCTGGCCCTGAAGCGTGTTTTTAGATTCTCTAAAATGCCAAAGCGTTTATCGCTGCAGACTAAACTAAATGGAATGTTTATTTTATTGCATAAATACAATGATTTGCCACCCGCACCGCTGCAGGCATCCCAAACGGTATCCCCTTGCCCTACCTGGACTAAATCTGCCGCTTCCTGCGAAGCCAGGTCCATAACCCAGACCCAACCCCGTTCGGTTAAATCATCGCATTTGCTGTCTGCAGGCAATCTGAGACATGAATTACGCAAACGTTCAAAAACAATGCCCTTATCTTCCAGATACTTAATGCATGCTTCCTCTTTCCCTCTGACCATAACCAGATACAAAGGCCTCTGCCTGAGCAGCCCTCTGGCCCATGCATCAAAATCAATGCGCTCAGATACATATTCAGAATGCGGAAATATTGCCTCAGGAGCCGGCACTGCGATTTCTTCAGAGACTGCAGCAATTGCTGCAATTATGGTTTCATCATTCACCAGGTTTCCGCTGGCATAGCCCATTCTGAAATAAGCGTAGCAGGCCGATTTGTAAATTCGTCTGTCTTTGCTGCCCCATTGCTTATGCGCTTTACACAAGGCATTGAAATACAAATGAAAAGGCTGATCAAACTTGTAATTGTTCAGAATCTCCCGTATGATCGGAAGTCTGAATGGCTTTAATACCTCCAAAATGCTTTATAAAAATGATAATCCTGATAATAAAACAGGTTCAAACCGGCATTTTCAATCAAGTTACCCCGGCGCACAAAATGAAAAGTCCTGTGCGTATAGTTAAATTCTTTATTTAGGATGTGTTTGTAGAATTCGGTGTCAAATGCCATCAGGGCTGATCCGAAAAACAAAATCTGATCGTAGGCAATAAAGGTATAACGCTCAGGATCGCCGCCGTATTTAAGGCGGTAGGACTTCCTGAACGACTTATACAATGTGTCGTTGTATGGCACACAATATGAATCGTAAAAATACAATCCATTTAGAACAGAGTAATTAACTCTATCTATGTTTAACCAGTCTGCAGGACCGGCTACTATCCATTTTTCATGTTTGTTGCTCGCTATGGCCTGACTGCAGCTGCCGGCGCCTTTACCTGTAAAAAATATAAGCAGGGAATCTTTTTTGTTCCATACCGATTCCGGTGTCACCAGCTTGCCATCAATGATCTGACAAACCTTTCCACTGGCAAGTTCATACCCCTTTTTAAAATTTCTGGCGGCAAAAGAACGGCTGTTCTTGGCTGCATCGTCAACAACCACCACCTGAAACTTTTTAAAGGCTTCTACACTGTGTTTGCCGGTATAAAAATACTGAAGACTGTCTATGGCATTGCAGTTTATTAAGGGGAAATCGGCCCCCAAAGTATTGGGATAATAGCGCAAAGGAGAAACCAGTGCAATTTTATAAATGGCGCAGAATTTCTCAACTTCTGCCAGTTCATTGTCGTATACGGGCCCTATAATCAGATCTGCTTTCTGCATTTCGGGATCAGACAGCAAACGGATTACTTCCAGGCTGTCCTGCTTTGTGTCTAAAACCGTCAGCTGCATTTTCATACCCTGGGCTTCCAGCGCTTCTAAGGCAATCTCAACACCCTCATAATACTCGGCCATAATGTCTCTGACCTTCCATTTCTCAGGCATCCCGATGCAAAAAGGCAGCATCAGCACTACTTTATAGGTTTTCTCAAACGGCGGAATGTCGTTTTTACGCTTAAGCGCATTGGACGCCTGGGCGCTTAACACAAGAAACAGTATCCCAAAAGTCAGCAGCTGTTTCATATCATTCCCATTCTATAGTTGCCGGAGGCTTTGAACTGATGTCGTATACCACCCGGTTGATACCCTTTACCCGGTTGATGATTTTGTTACTGATATCAGCGAGAATTTCGTATGGAATGTGCACCCAGTCTGCGGTCATGCCATCCAGTGAGGACACAGCGCGAAGGGCTATTACATATTCGTAGGTTCTTTCGTCGCCCATTACCCCAACACTTTTAACCGGCAGGAAAATTGCACCTGCCTGCCAGATCTTGTCATACCAGCCGGTTTCCCGGAGGGTATTGATGTAAATGGCATCGGCCTGTTGTAAAATTCTGACCTTTTCTTTTGTGATATCGTCTATGATGCGTATGGCCAGACCCGGGCCCGGAAACGGATGCCTGCCCAGTATGTTCGCCGGAATGTGCAATGCTGCTCCAACTCTGCGCACTTCGTCTTTAAACAATGATCTGAGTGGTTCTACTATTTTCAATTTCATTTTTTCGGGCAATCCCCCCACGTTGTGGTGCGACTTAATGGTTGCTGACGGTCCTTTTACCGAAACCGACTCGATGACATCGGGGTAAATTGTACCTTGAGCCAGCCATTTAACACCTTCAATTTTGTGTGACTCCTGATCAAAGACTTCTACAAAGACCCTGCCAATGGCTTTTCGCTTGGCCTCAGGGTCATATAATCCTGCAAGTGCATCGTAAAACTGTTCGGAAGCATCTACCCCCAAAACATTCAGGTCCATTTGCAGGTAGGCTTCTAATACCTGTTCATACTCGTTCTGTCTCAGCAGGCCATTGTCAATAAAAATACAATACAGGTTTTTGCCGATGGCTTTGTGCAGCAAAGCTGCCGCAACACTGCTGTCTACGCCTCCGGACAATCCGAGAATGACCTTATCGTCTCCGATCTGCGCTCTCAGTTGTTCTACTGTTTCGTTTATAAAATTATCCGGGTTCCAGTCCTGTTTACAGCCACAGATGTCAACGACGAAATTGCTGAGCAACTGCAGACCCTCATCGCTGTGGGTTACTTCCGGGTGAAACTGAATGCAATACGTTTCGGTGTCTTTAAGTCGGTAAGCGGCATTGGCTATGGAATCTGTTCCTGCAAGCAATTCTGCACCTTCGGGCAAAGCCATTATGGTATCGGCGTGGCTCATCCAGACCTGGGTTGGCGACTTTAAGCCGCGTGTCAGTTTTGAATCCGTCTGAATGTGCAGCATCGCACGGCCATATTCTCTGTGGTCGCTGGCCGCCACATTTCCACCCATGTTTTGTGCGATATATTGGGCGCCATAACAAACGCCCAGTACCGGTAATTTGCCGATAAAACGCTGCAGGTCAATCTTAGGCGATTCCGGATCACGCACAGAGGCAGGACTACCCGAGAGGATAACGCCTTTGACGGCTTCAGAAATTTCTCCGATGTGGTTATACGGATGAATTTCGCAGTATACATTCAGTTCCCTGACCCTTCTGGCTATCAGCTGGGTGTATTGTGAACCGAAATCCAATATTAATATTTGCTCTTGCATGAATTTTAAGGTTGCAAAAATAAAGATTTTTAGCAGATTAGAAGCCATGCATTTCAATAAAATGACAGGCAAAAGCACAAACGCTTATGCCGATCAAAGCAAAAAAAAAGACCTGTAAAGGTCTTTTTTGAAGGTATTTACAACTTAATCAGATGTCTATGTTTGCGTATTTAGCGTTCTTTTCGATGAATTCGCGGCGCGGTGGCACTTCATCCCCCATCAGCATGCTGAAGATGTGGTCTGCCTCGGCGGCACTGTCCAGGGTGACCTGCTTCAGAGTCCTTCTGGCCGGGTCCATTGTGGTTTCCCATAGCTGTTCGAAATTCATTTCACCGAGACCTTTGTATCGCTGAACGTTAACTGTATCCGGATTAGCCCCTTTTGCGATGTCAAAAACGGCCTGCTCGCGCTGATCTTCAGTCCAGCAGTAGCGGCTGACATTGCCTTTCCGGACCTGATACAATGGTGGTGTGGCGATGTAGATATATCCGTTTTCGACCAGTTTTTTCATGTAGCGGTAAAACAAAGTCAGAATCAGTGTGCGGATGTGACTGCCATCCACATCGGCATCCGTCATTATGATGATCTTGTGGTAACGCAGTTTTTCAATATTCAGCTCTTTGTCATCAGCCTCGGTTCCGATTTTGACACCCATGGCTGTGAACATATTCCGTATCTCTTCGTTCTCGTAGATTTTATGTTCCATAGCCTTTTCAACGTTCAGAATCTTACCCCTCAATGGCATAATGGCCTGAAACACCCTGTCACGTCCCTGTTTGGCCGTTCCGCCCGCAGAATCTCCCTCCACCAGATAAAGCTCGCATTTACCGGGATCGGTACTGGAACAATCGCTCAATTTACCGGGCAGTCCCATACCGCTCATTGCACCTTTTCTCTGCACCATTTCCCTGGCTTTTCTGGCTGCGTGACGGGCTGTTGCCGCCAGTATGACTTTATTGACTATGGTTTTGGCATCTTTCGGATTTTCCTCCAGATAATTACCCAGCATCTCGCCGACACAGATGTCAACCGCGCCCATTACCTCATTGTTTCCAAGCTTGGTTTTGGTCTGGCCTTCAAATTGCGGCTCCTGAACCTTTACCGAAATAACACCGGTCAATCCTTCTCTGAAATCGTCTCCGCTGATCTCAAATTTGAGATTCTTCAGCAGACCTTCCTTGTCCGCATAGGCTTTCAGTGTCCTTGTCAGGCCACGTCTGAATCCTGCTACGTGGGTACCCCCTTCTATGGTATTGATGTTGTTAACATAGCTGTGCAGATTTTCACTGTAACCGGCATTGTACTGAAATGCAATTTCAATCGGAATGCCTTGCTTCTCGCCTTCGGCATAAATCGGCTCCGGAATAATCTTTTCTCTGGTGCTGTCCAGATACGTTATAAATTCTTTGAGTCCTTCTTCACTGTAAAATACTTCTGAACGCGGTTCTGCATCGGCTTCCACCCTGAGATCGGTCAGATTAAGGCGTATGCCTTTATTGAGATACGACAATTCTCTCAGACGGTTGCTGAGTGTGTCAAAATTGTATTCGGTGTTGTAAAATATGCTGGCATCCGGCTTAAACTGCACGGTTGTTCCGCGCTTATCGGTTGTACCGATTTCCCTGACATCGTAAAGCGGCTTACCGCAACTGTATTCCTGCTCAAAAATTTTACCTTCGCGGTGTACGGTGGCAATCAGCTGAGTTGACAGTGCATTTACACAACTGACACCGACACCGTGCAATCCGCCAGAAACCTTATAGGTATCTTTATCAAATTTACCCCCTGCATGCAAAACGGTCATAACAACCTCCAAAGCAGATTTCTTCTCCTTCTGGTGCATGTCGGTCGGAATACCCCTTCCGTCGTCTGAAACGGTTATACTGTTGTCTGCATTGATAAACACTTCAATGTTTTTGGCATAGCCGGCCAAAGCTTCGTCAATACTGTTGTCTACAACTTCATATACCAGGTGGTGCAAACCTTTTGGCCCCACATCACCAATGTACATCGCCGGCCGCTTCCTAACAGCTTCAAGTCCTTCCAGGACCTGAATATTGTCTGCTCCATAATTGCTTTTATCAAGACTTCCACTCATACGTTTTTAATGGTTATTTTAAAGGGTAAAAATACGAAAACTTATTGGCTTATTCTAATCCAAAAAGCAAATATTTCCACAGTTTTTCAGCAGGAACATGTACTTTTAACAGAACCCATTGGATTTTAAAACAAACTGATAATCAGAAATTTACACACCAAAAAGACCCCTAAGACAACGTTCTTCCCTTTGTGAACCCGGGACTACTTTGCCGGATAGGCCTTAAATCACCGAAAAACGATGTTGAAGGCGTTTAATTTCCGGCAATTCCATAGGCAAACAAAGCCGCAACCACATCTGCCATCCTGCGATTGCCCTGGTCGAGACCAGGATTTATTTCGGTGATTTCAAATGCCGCCAGGTTTGGCAATTGCATAACTGTTCTGAAAACACCTTCTGCTTCGTTTAACTTCAATCCATCCGGAGCAGTAGTGCCGGTGCCTACCGCAATCTCAGGATCCAGGGAATCCACATCAAATGACACATAAATCAGATCACAAGCCGACAGATGTGCAAGACTGTCATTTAGTACATGGTAAATCCCATGCGTGCGTATATCGTCCGGTTCAAATGTTTTAATTTGGCAGTTATCAATCAGTTTCCATTCCTCCGCTTCCGCATCGCGGATACCAATAAACACCAGATCTTCAGGCTTTATCTTAGGCGATATGGACTGTTCTCCTATTGTTTTAAGGCGGTTCCAGGCCTCCGCTTCAGCAGGACTGACTTCGTTGCGCTTCATAGCAAGGTTGTCGCAGGACGTTAATGCGGCCAGCGGCATGCCGTGCATATTTCCTGAAGGCGTGGTATAAGGCGAATGCAGGTCCGCATGGGCGTCAATCCACAATACACCAATACGTTTGTCCGGATGGGCATTTTTTAAACCGCTGATGCCGCCAATGGCATTGCTGTGGTCCCCGGAAAAAATGAGAGGGAACTCGCCTTTGAGAACTGCAGACTGCACTTCGTTGTTCAGAATCTGTGCCGCTTCTGAAATGGCATCAATGTGCTTACAGTTGGGAAACTGATCCGCCTCTGAGAGATGCCCGTTTGTATTCAGTGTCTTATAATTATTGAATTCCAAACCGAGTCCACCCAATGCTTTGCGAAGCGCTTCAGTACCATTGGCAGCGCCTTTTTTGCCTGCCCCTATATCATAATTCGACAATATCAGTCGGATGTGCTTGTCTTTAAATGCCATACTTTATAGCTTTGAATAGCCTTCACAAACGAAAAAACACAGCATTACGGTGTATTTAAGCCTGTATCGGTGGGTGAATCCAATTGATTTACCGCATTCACGGATGCATGCAAACTTAGTAAAATTTTCAGGGTTTCCAAAATTCAGTGCAATGCATTCAGGGCAATTGCGCAATACAGACCGGCTGTTTCTGTGCGCAAACGTGAATTTCCCAGTGCAATTGGAATGGCACCTTTTGCCTTTAGCATTTGTACTTCATCGTCTGAAAAATCACCTTCAGGACCAATCAGAACAGAAAATCTGTCTGAAGCGGAACACCCTTTTACAGCATCTTTCAAATTCATTTTTTCTGAATCCGCCCTGCAATGCGCTATCAGCACATTGCCGTTAAATGTCAGCTCGTGTATTGGCGTTAAAGGGTGTATCAGAGGCAGATGCAGATTGCCGCTTTGCTTCATTGCAGAAACTGCAATTTTATGCAGCCGCTCGATATTGATGCGGCTTTTTTCTGAATGTGCGCAATCAATAAAGGTTATCTCATCCAGCCCGGCCTCTATGGCCTTCTCCAGCATCCACTCCATCCGTTCATTCTGTTTGGTGGGCGCAATGTATAGATGCAGGCGATAATGGCGCTTAGGTTCAGGGCTTAACACTTGCTCAATGGCCAGTTCAGAGCCTTTGCCGCTGTATTTCAGAAAAGCGCACTGATAGATGTGCCCTTTGCCATCCAGCACATGCATGCGGTCACCCGGCCCTTTGCGTAAAACCTTACAATGCCTGGTTTCCTCTTCACTGAGTATTGCTGTGTTTCCATTGATTGTATTGGTATAAAATAGCTGCAATTATGGCTTGATTAAATGTATGAGCTAAAAAAATTTGCGTACTATTCACATCCAATATCTTTGCTTAAATAATGAGCAAGTCTTACCGAACAGGCACCAAGAAAATAAGTCGGATTTGCCTGACCGGAAGTCGGAAATACCGAGCTGCTGCAAACAAATAAATTTTTAGTTCCAAAAACCTTGAGGTTTCTGTCTACAACACCTGAAGCTGCATTTTCGGCAATACGGGTGGTTCCGGACTGGTGAATCCCGTCTCTGGATATAGAACGGATAACTTCTGCTAATTCGGCCTTGGGATACCAATATAAGAGTTCTCCACAATTTAAAGTCCGCAGATACCGATCAAGTTCGTCGTGCAGTCTTATAACCGAATCAACATCAGCATCACTCAGCTTGTAAAATATTTCCAGATTCCTGCTGTTTTCAGACAAAGTCATGCAATTCGAATGTTCCGGTACCTGTTCTGAATGAAAGTGAATGGCATATGTATTCTTCGGGCTGTACAAAAATACGCCTGGCAACTTTCGTTTAAGGCAATAGCGCTTGTAAAAAATCTTAACTGGTACCGAAAGCGATTGCGGCAGATCTTTAATGATGTTTAAGATGTGTTTGCCAATGCCCTGAACTTTGCCTTTGGTAAATGCGTTTTGTATGGCAGGTGGCGCCAGTCTTTTGCCAAGAAATGGCGTAATCATAGCCAGATACATAAACGACATTGCTCCGCTGCGGTGACCCGGATCATGGTAAAGCGGGTTGTCTAGCCAAAATGCTGAATTCAGCAAATTGTTTGTTTTAAGAAATTCCGAATCAAACTGAAAACGTCTTCTTATATATGTACCGTCTTTATCCCTTAAAAAACCAAAGTCTGTCTTCTTGGGATCTCCATAAAATTTCACAGATGCTATTTTTCCGGAAAGATGTCCCTGGTAATATCTGCCTAATGCGTCCGGAACCGCCCCCAGTGCTTTAAACAAGCTTTTGTTGGACAATAGCAAACGAGTGCTCTCCTGTGTGCCCGCTGAAATAACAAATTTACTGGCTTGAATCTGCTTTTCGTTGCTGCCATCAGTTGAAATCAGCTTCACAGATTGCACACACCCATCCGCTTCTGATTGAAATGTTGTAGCCTCAAAACCTTCAAGAATTACAATATTCGGATTTGATTCAAGTTCGTTTAAATAGCGTTTGCCAAAACGGGTTGGCATACTCCATCTTTCAAGGACTGTATCTGTTACTATTCCCGATTTAAAATTTTCAGCAATACGCTGATCTGCAAATTCAGGAATTTCATTTAGGTTAAACACATCTGTGCCACAATCAAAGTAATCTGAAGCTCGAGACGTATATTGTTTTAGCTCATCAAGAAAATGAGTATCCCAGGTGCATGCACCATTCAGAACAGGGCGTTCGGTGAAATCAACAGAATCGAACATTACACATCTCCCCCCCCAGGTCATAGAGGTTCCTCCCAGGCCTTTATTTGTGCATTCATAGGGTGGGTGGTGGTTAATGCTGTTGTGAACTATAACACTGTCGTCCAGCCTGTTTTCAACTTTGCCATTTCGCTCACCAAATTCTACAAGGGCAACCGTTTTACCGGGATTCTGCTTTGAATACTCCAGAACAAGTATAATACCCGCAGGGCCAGCACCAATAACGCATAAATCGAAGTGGTTATTATCTGTATTTATTGACCCTGACATGATTTTTTCGGTTTTAAAAACAGCTTGTTGATCGCTGACTTGTTTAATCTTTTCTGGGTGTTGTCTTACTTTTTCTTATTGCCCAGTTTGCCCGGATCAACACCTTTGGCTTTGGCTATTTCTTCGAGGCGTTTCTGGAATGCAGACTTTTTATCGTCTGTCTTTTTATTCTTGGATTCATGTATCTGAGCCTTCAGCTTGTCTTCATCTACAAACTTCTTAATGGCCCACTGCTGGGTAAAGGTAACGATGTTGCTCAGGAAATAGTAATACGTCAGTGCCGCAGCGTATTTATTGAAGAAGCCCAGAAAAAGTATCGGCATCAGATAACTGATGTACTTCATCTGTTCGTTCATACCTCCGGTGATCTGATTGTTCATCCGGGTATAAATAAGCGTTGAAATGGTCATCAGCAGTGTGAACAAACTCACATGGTCTCCGTAGATGTAATCAATCACCGGTATTTTACCGAAGTTCCACACCGAATCGTAAATGGACAAATCATCTGCCCATAAAAATGCCTGTTGTCTGAATTCAAATGCGGAAGGCACGAACTGGAAAACGGCAATCAATATCGGCATTTGCAGCAGCATTGGCAAACAGCCGCCCAGCGGATTGACACCTGCCTTTTTATACAACTTGAGATTTTCAACCTGTATGGTTTGCATGTCATCCTTGTACTTCTCTTTAATCTCGTCCATTTCCGGTTTCAGCAAACGCATTTTAGCTGTGGACTTATAGGATTTAAAAACCAGAGGCAGTAAAAGTGTTTTAATGATCAGCGTGAGCAAGAGTATGATGATTCCGTAATTGCTCAGATACTGTTGCAGGAAGTTAAAGATCGGGATGATCATAAACCGGTTCATCCAGCCAAAAATGCCCCAGCCGAGCGGAATGATTTTGTCCAGCCCATTTCCCTGGTCTTTAAGCGTCTGATACTGGTTTGGGCCGAAAAAGTACTTCAGTTTAAAATCCTGATCTTTTCCTGCCTCATAAGGCAGCAGCAATCCTGCACTCATATTCTTTACATTCTTATCAGAGAATGCATCGCGTGTGGCGATCACACTGCCTTTCAAAAATGGCTTTTCAGACGAAATGGTTGTGTTGAAGAATTGCTGCTTCAGACTGACCCACTGAACCGGCTGTTCCAGATTGACGGTTTCACTGTTGGCTTCCGAAATATAATCGGCGGTTTCTTCAGGAAATTTGTAGTAAATGGTGGATTTCTTCTTTTCCTCAACCACTTCCCGTTCCTGAAGCGGCAGGTCGTTGCGCACCTGCAGGGTCATACCGTTGGCAGACTGAATGACACCGGCCATGCCTTTGGTGGCAATGCGGTGCTCCATGTTGAATCCTTTATCCGGAAGCGTGTATGTGTGCTCTATATAGGCATCGCTGCCGTAGTAAAGACGGTAAACAATGCTTTTTGCGTCTGCGTGGTGTAAATGCCAGAAAAAATCTGAAGCGTTTACTTTTTTCTGATCCGCCGAAAAGTATAGGGTGTTCTCACTCAGCTTTTCATCCATCAGCAAAACTGGTTTGCGGCTGTCGGTCTTGTAACGTTTCAGCTCAACCTGTTTAACCGAACCGCCTTTGTTGGTAAAACGGATGCGCAATTCATCGTTCTCTATGTTGCTTATTTGCTCATTGCCAAGCACATGGCCCGAAAATCCACCATAGACGGTCTTCAGGGCATTGCTGTCCTGCTTTAAGCGCGCAGAAAGACTGTCCCGTTCACGTTTGGCATTTATGGCAGCTGCTTCGTTTTTAACAGCCTCCAGCTGTTTAACCTGCTGAACTGAATCGGCATATCGCTTCTGAATTGCCAGGTCAGCACTGCTTGGCTGATTGATGTAAAAATAGCCGATGAGCAATACGAAAATCAGGCCAAGTCCAATGTATGAATTACGATCCATTCCGGTTTTTGTTAAAAATTAAGGGCTGCAAAGGTATTCAATTTTTCTTATTTATATTCAGCCGAATCCGGGGTCATTATAAGTTGCCAAAAACGCTTTGAACAAAACAGCATCTTATCGCACCGGTCTGCGCGAAAAGTAAGCCGTCTGCTTTTAGAATCCGGTTAATTTTGAGTAATATTGCTAAATGAAAATTACGTTTCACGGTGCTGCGAGAACTGTAACCGGCAGCAAACATTTGCTGAGCACAGATCAGGGCAAGCAAATACTGCTCGATTGCGGCATGTTTCAGGGTGAAGGTCACGATACCCGGCCGCTTAATGCGCACTGGGGATTTGATCCCCGGGAAATAGACTATGTGATTCTGTCACACGCCCACATAGACCACAGCGGACTGCTGCCCAAATTATACAAAGACGGTTTCAAAGGCAAGATATACGCCACTGCGGGCACCATTGCGCTCTGCGAGATTATGCTGCTGGACAGCGCCAGGATTCAGGAAAGCGATCTGAAATATGTAAACCGCCGAAAAATCGAAAAACACGAGAAGCCGATTGAACCCATTTACGATGAAGATGATGCCAAACAGGCCCTCGACAACATGCTTGAGCTGCCTTTGAACGGCAAATTACAGATCGATGATGAAGTTACTGTTGAAACATGTGAAAGCGGTCATATTATCGGCAGTGTTGCTTTGCATCTGACGCTGAGCAAAGCAGACGGAAGCCATGTTTCCCTAACCTTTACGGGTGACATTGGGCGCAAGGATGATGCCATCATCAAAGGTCCTGCGCCATTTCCGCAGTCTGATTACATCATCTGCGAAAGCACTTATGGCAATCGCCTGCACGAAATCCAGGCCGATGTTGAGTCCAGGCTAATGCAGGTCGTTACAGAAACCTGTGTGGAAAATCGTGGAAAGATCATCATTCCTGCGTTTAGCATAGACCGTACTCAGGAAATTATATATGCCCTGGACAGACTGGCGTACAGTGGTAAACTGCCTAAAATTGACGTTTATGTTGACAGCCCCCTCTCGGTTAAGGCCACTCAGATTATGTCCAAACACCGCGAATACTTCAATAAAAACATTCTGGCTTATATTTCTAAAGACGGAGACCCTTTTGATTTCGCTAATCTGCATTATGTGGAATCGGCAACTGAATCGAAAAAGATCAATTCCATCGATCAACCCTGCATCATCATCAGCGCAAGTGGTATGGCTGAAGCCGGACGGGTGAAACACCACATCAAAAACAACATCGAAGACCCTAAAAACACCATATTGCTGGTTGGTTATGCGTCAGAATCTTCTCTGGCCGGCAGGTTAAAAGCCGGCGATGCCGAAGTCCGTATTTTCGGCGATTTTTTCAAAGTAAAAGCCAAGGTGGAAAGTATGGAAAACTTCAGCGCACATGCCGATTACAACGAAATGCTGGAATACCTTAAATGTCAGAATCCGGACAAGGTCCGGAAAATGTTTCTGGTACACGGCGAATACGAAACCCAGAAATCATGGGCAGAAAAACTGGTCAATGCCGGTTTTCTGAACATAGAAATCCCTGAAAAAGGCGAAACATTTAACCTTGACTAACGCCCTTGAAATTAGACAAAAAAACAAAGCTGTTCATCATCCTTGGCAGTTTCTTCATTACCAATGCCATTGTCGCTGAATTCATAGGGGCAAAAATATTTTCGCTGGAAGACAGCCTTGGCATAAAACCATTTGATTTTTCGATACTGGGATTTGACCACCTCTCTTTTCAGCTTACCTGCGGCGTCTTACTCTGGCCTGTCGTGTTTGTGATGACCGACATCATCAATGAGTATTATGGCAAAAAAGGGGTACGCTTGCTCAGTTATATTGCGGCGGCAATGATTGCCTATGCCTTCATAATGGTTTATATGGCTATGCAGTCAAGTCCGGCAGACTGGTGGGTAAAAAGCCAGAACACACGCGGGATTCCGGATATGCAGCATGCCTACAGCGCTGTATTCGGTCAGGGTTTGTGGATCATCATTGGTTCTCTGGTGGCCTTCCTGTTCGGACAACTAATTGATGCCTGGGTATTCCATCTGATCAAAACCAGTTCCGGCAACCGTTACCTCTGGCTCAGAAGCACGGGGTCAACGCTGGTATCACAACTGATAGACAGTTTTGTGGTCTTATTCATTGCTTTTTATATTGGCAGCGACTGGAGCCTTAAACAGGTATTGGCCATCGGACTGATGAATTACATCTATAAATTTGGCGTTGCAGTTGCGATTACACCACTTCTGTACATTCTGCACAATGCCATAGACAAGTATCTGGGAGAAGAAGTTTCTGAAAAGATGATTGAATCTGCTGACAGGCAGTATGAATAAGCCATTCACGCTGATATTGATTCTGCTGGCATTATCCGGATGCCGCAACAGGCAAGCAGGCCCGATCGAAACGGTGTCTGCATACAGTTTGCTCAACAATACCGCCACCAATATATGGGTTCCGCTTGGCCCCTTCGGCGCTCCGCTTCCGATGGCTGAGGCAAATGCCATTTCTCCGCATGGTGCAGGCAGGTTCATGTGCGTTAATGT
>Ga0154020_10000763_pt1 | contig 39757 bp, 30 predicted proteins | sample Klosneuvirus_201_FD_109709 | JGI IMG/M metagenome (GOLD analysis project Ga0154020, IMG submission 109709) | Active sludge microbial communities from wastewater, Klosterneuburg, Austria - Klosneuvirus_20160825_MG | ecosystem: Engineered > WWTP > Aerobic digester > Activated sludge | place... | reverse complement strand
GCGTTGCAGAACTGGTTGACGCCGCAGGTGGTGCCCACCGGCGGTCCACCATCCGCCGCGCAGCGTGGGAACCCGGCATCCATCACACCAGCATCCAAGGCACCGCTGCTGGAGGAGCCATTGCTGCTGGCTCCACTGCTGCCCACCGAGCTGGACGCGCGTGACGAGGACGCGCGGGAGGAGCTGGAGGCGCGGCTGGAACCCGACCCACCAGAGGTCATGGTGGAAGACCCGCTGGTGCCGGAAGATGATGCAGAGGACGCCAACATTCCGCCGTCCTGCAGCAGCAGACCGCAGGTGTCTCCACCGCAGCGGCCCTCCAGACACTGGAAGCCGTCGCCACATTCGTCTGCGCTGTTGCACAGCTTGTTGCAGGGGTTGACGCCAATGATGGCGTCACACGCGCCCAGCATCCACACCGCCGCCACCAGCAGCGCGGCGTAGGCAGCGGTCTTTTGCGGCGGCGGGAGGGTCATGGTGGCGGGACGCTTCACTGGTTGAGTTTGAATTTGAGTTCCTTGGTTTCACCCGGCTGCAGCTCCACGTTCTCCTTGCGGTCCACCTTGAGGTCTTTGTTGACCAGGCGGATCTGGTGTTTGCCGGGCTTGAGCTGGATGGGGTCAATGGGCGTGGTGCCCTTCTTCTTCCCGTCCACCCAGACCTCGGCCCACGGGGCCACCTTGAGGGTGAGCGTGGCGGGCGGGCCGGCGGCCACCTTGGGCGCGGGCTCTTTTTTCTCCGCCGGTTCTTTCTTCTCCGCCACCACCGGGGCCTTCTTCTCCACGGGCTCCTTCTTTTCGGCCACGGGCTTGGGTTCCTTGGCGGCGGGCTTGGCGGCGGCCTTCTTCTCGGCGGCCTCCTGCTTCTTGCGCTCCTTTTCGGCGGCGGCGGCGCGTTTTTTCTCGGCTGCCTCCTGCTTCTTGCGCTCTTTTTCAGCGGCGGCGGTGCGCTTCTTCTCGGCGGCCAGTTCCTTTTTGCGCTCGCGCTCTTCGGCCAGCTTGGCCTTCTTCTCTTCGGCAAGGCGTTTCTTCTTTTGCGCGGCGGTCTCCTCCACCGGCGGTGGGTCTACCGGTGTTGGGTCCGGGGCGGCGGCGCTGGCGGAGGGAGCGGGCCCGCTGGCGGCGGGCGCGTCTGGCGGCGGGATGGGTTTGTCCGGGTCCGGGTTGGGTGCCGGCTTGGACTGTTTGACCTGCTGCAGCGGTGTGATGACGGGCTCATCCCCACCGCCAAACAGCACCACGCCCAGGCCCACCATGGTGAGGACACCCACGCTGGCGCCCACCACAATCTTGACCTTGCGCAGCTTGTCAAAGCCGGCGCGTTCCATGGCCACAATGGTGTTGGCCGGCGCCGAGAACGCGTTGATGTCCTCTTCGCTGGGGGGGCGTTCCTGCGGCGGGAGGGAGAAAAACTCATCCTCCTTGCCGGTGGCGGCGGGGCGGCTGCCGGGCTGGGCCACCGGGATGTTCACACTGGTGGGGCCGGCGCGTGCGGGTTCTTGCGGGACCTCAAAGGGCAGTGCGTTGGACGGCGCGGGCATGCCCGGGTTGGACAGCGCCGAGCCGGTGATGGCGGGGATGTCATCCTCGGACAGGGAGAGGTCCACGCTGGAAGGGATGCGCACGGCGGGCTGCAGCGGTGCCTGCGGTGCGGGTGCAAACGGCTGGGCCGGGGCCATTGCCGGGGCCATTGCCGGGGCAGCGTTGTCGCCGGCACCGTCCCAGAACGGGTCTGGCGCGGGCGCGGCAGCAGCGGCGGGCGCGGCAGCAGCGGCGGGCGCGGCAGCAGCGGCGGGTGCTGCGGGCGTTGGCTCCGCGGGTTGCGGTACGGCAGCGGGAGGCGGTGGGGCCGCTGGCGCCGGTGCGGCGGGTGGAGGCACCGCAAAAGGTGAGGGGCCCAGCGCCACGGCGGGGGCAAGCGGCGCCAGCGGGGGAAGACCGCTGCTGGACAGGCTGGCGGGTGGCGGGGCTGGGGCCGGCGGGGTGGAGATGGCCGGGGTGGGCATCAACGGTGCTGGCGCAGGTGGCGAGGAGAGCGTGACGTCCGCCGAGAAGGGACGCGGGGGCATGCTGGCGGCAGCAGGCGCCAGGGGTGGTGCGGGTGCCAGCGCTTCGGCCGCCAGCGACGAGAGCGAGGCGGGTTTGAAGTCCATCTCGTCGGCGGCGGGGGCCGGCGCGGTGGGGGCAGGCGGTGCAAAAGGAGCGGCGGCCAGTCCCACGCTGGATGGAGCGCGCGGGGCCAATGTGGCCTGTGGCAGGGCACTGGTGGTCCCGGTGACGGCGCGCGGCACCGCGGCGGGCGGCAGGGCCACGCCGGTGCTGAGCATGGGTGAGGACAGCGCTGAAGGGGCCGCGGAGGGCAATGGCGCGGCAGGTTGCGGCTGCTGCTGCGGCGGCGGGGCGGCAGGCTGTGGGGCCACATGTGGCAGGGCGCCGGACAAGGGGCCTTGCGGCAGGGCCTGCGCGTCTGACGGGAGGCCCAGCGCCATGATGTCCACGGCGGACATGGTGCGCGCCGGGCCCACGGGGCGCCCGCTGTTGGCGGTGGGACCGGGCGGCGGGCCCGCAGCGGCGGGCGGCGCGGGTGGCGGCGGAGGTGGCGCGGCAGCCGGCGGCGGCCAGGGCGGCGGCGCAGCAGCGTCAACCGTGGCGCCGGGAAGCGTGGAGCCACCGCCGTAGGGCGCCAGCACGGTGCGCATGCGCTGGACAATGGGATGGTCCGCGCCCACCACCGAGGAGACCCACTGGGCCACCTCCGACTGGGCGGCGGGACCACCCAGGGATTTCACGGCGTTCTCCAGGCTGACCACCAGCACCATGGCGTTGCTGGGGCGCAATGCGGCCGAGGGGTTGGTGGCGCGCTGCACCACGTTGGCCACGGATGCGGGAATGTCTGCCACCACGGTGCGCGGGTCCAACGCGGCGGTGGCGTTGGGCGGTGGCGGCTGGCCGGTGAGGGCAAAATACATGAACGACCCGGCGGCGTGGACATCGGCCATCAGGCCGGGCTCCTCGCCGGGTTTTTCCATGCGGATGCGCAGGTTGGCGGCGCCAATGTCCGCCACGGTGACCTGGCCTTCATAGGACAGCCACAGGCTTTCCGGGCGGAACCCGCCGTGCACCACCGGTTTGACGTTGCCACTGGGGTCCACGTGGCGGTGCATGGCCGCCAGCCCGGCCAGCGCGTCCAACAGCATGCGAATGGTGATGGGCAGCGGCACGGGCTGTCCCAGTTCACGCGCGCGTTGCAGTGCGGCGGCCAGGGGCACGCCATCCACCCACGGGTAGGCAACCCAGGCCTTGCCCGCCGCCACGCCAAAGCTGCGCACCGGAAGGACCTCTGGGCACTGCACCGCCTTGGCGGCAGCCAGCTCGGTGCCAAAGACGCCAACCAGGTTGTCCGGGACGTTGGGGAGCGTTCGCAGCAGCGCCAGGTCATTGGCGCCACCACCCACCTTGATGGCCAATCCCATGCCGCTGAGCAGCGGGAGGAGTTCCTGGTGATCCACGCGAAACACTCCGTCCCGGCAGGGATCCCAGCGGGGAGCCCCGCCCCTGCCCGAGGCAACCCTTAGCAAGCCCGGGAGGGGTCAACCAATTTCACGCCGGGTTGGATGTGGGCAAAGACCGCCAGGGTGCGCCCGGCCCCAAGGTTTGCGGGAGCAGGGACGTCCGGTCACAGGTCTTCGTAGGTGTAGATGTGGTCCACCGGGTGGCCGGGCAACATCTCCACCAGGGGATTGATGCGCCCGTTGTCCAGGCCATAGGCCCAGCCATGGAGGGACGGGCGTCTGTCCTGCTTCCACGCGCGCTGGATGACCGAGGTCTTGGCCAGGTTGAGGACCTGCTCCTCAATGTTGAGTTCGGTCAGGCGGTTGAGGCGCAGCTGCGGGTCTGCAATGCGCAGCAGCTCCAGCTCATGCAGCCGGTAGACGTCCTTGATGCTGCGCAGCCATGTGTTGATGACGCCCAGGTCCCGGTGGGCCATGGCGGCAGTGACACCGCCACAGCCGTAATGGCCGCACACAATGACGTGCTCCACCTTGAGGTGGTTGACGGCGTACTCCAGCACGGTGAGCAGGTTCACATCGGTGTGGACCACCAGGTTGGCCACGTTGCGGTGGACAAAAATCTCGCCGGGTTGGGTCCCGGTGATTTCATTGGCCGGAACGCGGCTGTCACTGCAGCCAATCCACAAGAAGCGTGGCTGCTGCAGTCCCGCCAGGCGCTGGAAGTACTCCGGGTCCGCCTCCAGACGCCGGCGCGCCCATTGTTTGTTGTTGTCCAACAGCTGGTCTGGCTTCACGCGCGCTCCATGGGGGTTGGCCTGACCGTCCCCGGCTACCAGGGACAGCCGGGAACGGCGAGGAGATAATGCACCAGACGCGCGTGGAAGAAGCGGGACGCCGCCCAGGTCAGGGGAGGAAGCGGACAAACACTTGTCCGGGATTCCTACTCGGGCGGTTTGCGCGAGCTACCCACGCCGTTGGAACCCGCGGCAACCGGGAAGGTCCCGCCCCCCAGGGCATGCCGCCACCACCGCGGCGGGGCGCCCGCCAGCCGTCACAAAGCGTCAGCTGAGGTCCGGCCCCAGCGTGAGGTCTTGGGTTGCGGACACCAGTGTTGACGTCAGGGGAGCGAAAAGCGCGCGAAGAACTCCAGCGCCTTGCGGGACGCGTTCAATTCCTGGGTGACCCGCCCCAGACCTGGCACGTACGCGGCCCCCGGCCAGGTGTGACCGCCTTCCTCAATGGTGCACAGCGTGGCTTCGGCGCCGCCGTTGCACGGGTCAAACGTCTCACACACCGCGTCTCCCTGACGGAACGTCTCCCGCGCCGCGGTGGTGCAACCCATGCGCCCCGGCCACTGCTCAACGCTGGCGCGTACGCCCACAAACGTGGTGCCCTGGTAGTCCACCAGGCGGTCCAACGTTCCGTGGAAATGCAGCAATGGGACGGGGCGGGCGGGAACACAGGACGCCATCCCGTTGACGCCGGCCACGGTGACAATGGCGGCAAAACGGTTGGCACGTTCACACGCCAGCCGGTAGCTCAGGAAAGCTCCATTGGACATTCCGGTGGCATAGACGCGCCGCGGGTCCACGGAAAAATTCCGCGGCAGTTCCTCCAGCAGCGCGTCCACAAATCCAACGTCATCCACGTCCTGACCCTGCGCGCGTCCACAACACGCGCCCCCGTTCCAGGAGCGGTGGACGCCGTTGGCGTGCACGGTGGCAAAACCCAGTTCATCCGCCACGGTGTTGAGCGCGCTGTAGTCCGCCTGTTGCTGGCCGGTGGCGGTGTAGCCGTGGAAGTTGAACACCACCGGAAGTGGCGCGCCCCCGTCCACGGCGGGCGGAAGGTGCACCTGCGCAGTGCGCGTGTGGCCGCCACGCTCCATGGTGATGGTGAAATCCACGGCGGTGTCCCGGGCGCATGCCCCAAGCAGCGCCAGAAACAACAGGGGTGCCAGGGCGCCGCGCTCCTGGAAGCCCGCACGTGGCGCAGCGCTGGTGCGGCCCTTGGCGTCCCCCGGGATGGACACATGTTCCGGTTGCCTGGGGCTGCCCGCCGGCCCCCCAAGGCCGCGCAGCAGCAATGCGTCACCAACGTTGTCCCGTGTTCCAGCCCGGCGCATGATCACGTTGTGCAGATACGTGGTGCTGGCAGCGGCCGCAATGTGATTCCATAGCGAAGACCCAGCCGCGGTACGTGATGAGGTGGACACGCCCATGATGCGTCACGCTCTTGCCTGCCTGGTGTTGCCAACGCTGCTTGCCTGCACCGCGCCGCTGGCGCGCCCGCCGGACAGTTGCGGCCTGGCGTTCTCCAACCAGGGTCACGTGCGCGTGTTTGTGGTGGGCCACTTCCAGCACATGGCGGACAACGCCACCTACCGGGATTTTGACCGCGCGTACCGCCGGCACCTGGAGCGCCTGGGGCCGTGTTTCTCCCGGGACCGTCCCAACCTTGTGGTGTTCCCCGAGGACGCGGGCCTGGGCGCACTGTTGCTTGGAAAGCGCAACATCCCGGCGCGGGCGGTCCCCAACTCCACCGTGGCGTTCCTGTTGGGGGCGGTGGGTCATGCCCCGGGGATGGCGTTCTACCAGGACGTGTTTCCGGGAATTTCCCTGGCGCGTTCCCTGTTGCTCAGCGCGTCTGACCCGGTGTGGCGCGCCACGCAGCAGACGTTTGGCGGCCTGGCGCGGGACTTTGGGGTGTGGGTGGCGTTGACGGTAAATGTGGCCAACACACAGGAGACGTTGGACCGTGACGTCACCCGGCAGCTCAAGGACCCGGATGCGCCGTGGGGCGTGCCCGCGCACCGCGCGGTGGCCCCGGAGGTGTTCAACCAGGCGGTGCTGTTTGCGCCGGACGGTGCCTTGGCTGGACGCGTGCCCAAGGTGTTCCTGACGGACCCCGAAGAACAGGTGCTGGACCTGTCCAACGGTGGATTGTCCACGCTGCCGGTCTGGGACACGCCGTTTGGCCGGTTGGGGGTGGCCATCAGCCGGGATGCGTTCTACCCGCCGTTGATGCAGCGGCTGGAGGACCTGGACGTGGAGCTGGTGCTGCAGCCGGAGGCGTTTTCCGGATGGACGGTGGCCCAGGAGCACCAGGACGAATGGTTGCCGGATGTGTTTTTGTCGTCGGGGTGGTTGCACACGCAGAAGTACCGGACGTTCCGTCACAGCCTCAACAGTGTGTACGTGGGGAACTTCCTGGACCTCACGTTTGATGGCCAGGCGCACATCACCAAGAAGGCCGCGCCAGAGGACCGGTTGTTGCGTTACGTGGGTGGGCGGTTGTTGCCGGGATTTGTGGACGTGGGGCCGTGGGTCATGGCGGACCCCGGTGACACCGACGCCACGCTGGGTGTGTTGCAGCGGCGGGAAAAGTTGCGCGCGCGCGGGGAGGCCATGGGGCCCGCGGCGCGGCGTGGGCCGGACAAGAACGCGTACGTGGACACGCTGGTGGCGGCGGACCTGAGCCTCCCCCGTGCGGCAGAGATGCCGGCGGTGGCGGTGGAGAGGGACGTGACCCAGCCGCCGGCCGCTGCGGTGGAGCACGTTGCGCGCGCAGGACACCAACGCCATCAGGACGTGGCGTCAGACGGGGCGCAACGCGTGGCGGTGGTTTGGCAGGACGCCCGGGACGCGGCACCACAGGTGCGCGTGGTTTTCTCCCAGGACGGTGGCGGGACGTTTTCCGCGTCCCGTGCGGTGGCGCAATCGGTGTCACCGCAAGGGAACCCGGCGGTGTGTATGGCGCCGGATGGGCGGGGCGTGGTGGTGTGGCAACAAGGTGTCCTGGGTGCCGAAGCGGTGGCGGCGTCACGCGTGGATGTGGACGCGAGGCGTCTGGCGGTGCCGGTGGCGGTGTTCCCGGGGCGCACCACGGCGCAGTGGGAGCCCGCGTGTGGACGGGTGGATGGGGGCTGGTTGCTGGCGTGGACGGACTTTTCCAGCGGGCCGGCGCCCCAGGTTCTCACGGCGTTGTGGCGGGACGGCGCGCGGGACGTGGACCCCCCGGTGGCGGTGGATGCCGGGACGCGCGGGTTGCCCAGGATGGGCGCCAGCCAGGTCCAGCCCGCATTGAGCACCACCGGCGGGCACCTGGTGTGGTTGGACTACCGCGCACGTTCCTGGGACGTGTTCCACGCGCGGTGGGACGGGCGGGCGTGGGTGGACGCGCAACGTGTGGATGGTGTGGCGGGCAGCCAGGAGCGGCTTCACGGCGAGCCAAGCGTGTGGGCGGACGGGGACCGCGTGGTGGCGGTGTTTGGTGACCTGCATGACCGCCGGGGCGCGTCCGATGTTGGGGTGGTGGAATCCCAGGACCGCGGGGTGACGTTTGGCCCGCACCGCACGGTGGAAGGTGGCGTGGAGGGGTTGCCCGCAGGGCTGGCCGGGGAGGGCGGCCTGCCCCGGTTCCGCCCGCACGTGGTGGGCGTGGATGGACAGCCGCGCGTGGTGTTCCAGGACGTGGCCAGCGGGCACAGCGTGATCATGGCGTCGGAATTGGGGGGATTGCCACGGCGCGTGGATGACACGGGGCGTTCGGCGGTGGCGCTGACCCGGGCGCGCGCGGCAGCGGTGGGCGGTGGCTTGTTGGTGACGTGGGAGGATGACCGGCTGGGCCCCTACCGGGTGTTTGTGGCGCTGCTGCCCCGGTGACGCGCGCGCCACGTGGGTAGCGTCAACCGCTTCCCCAGCGGCCCTGCCCGCGAATGGCCGCGTCCACCATGCTCAGGCCCACCACCAGGGCAAACGTGACCACAAGCCCAATGCCTACTGCCTTCAACGGAGTGGTGCCGCCCACGTCATAATGTTCTTCCACAAGGCCGCTGAGAATGAACGCGGCGTAGAGCGTTCCCAGCACCACCACCACCTGGCCAAGCGGGCCCACAACCGCCACCACGTCCACCACGGTGAGGACGGAAAATGCGCGCAGCAGGCTCAGATAGCTGCCCTTGCCACCGGCGCCTTTGGCCACCGCGTGGGTGACGCCCAGCCAGACCACAATGGACAGCGGCCGGATGAGCAACATGTTCCAGCGGTGGAAGCCAATGGCAAAACCCACTGCACCCACGGCAAGGATGGCCAGCGCCACGCGCAGCGGCGGCGGTGAGGCCACAAGCTCTCCCATGGCGTCACGGTCCAGCTTGTAGAGGCGCAACGCCACGTCCAGGATGGGCTTGAGGCGTTCCCACGCGCGCGCCGCAGCACCTGGGGCGGCGGGGCCTCCGGCGGGCGGAGGCGTGGAGGCACCCGGGGCGGCGCGTGGCGCGGGTGTGGATGGTTTGCGCTCGGGTGGCTGTGGGGCGGGCATTGGAGGTCCCCCTTCAATGGGTCGCTGGAGCATCCACAGCATGCCAAGCGCAAGCGTGCCTTGTCCTGTTTTCCTGCGGCGCGGTTGTGTCCTTGCGGCCGTGGCGTTGCTACAGGCCCGGCCATGGACACGCTGGACTGGCTTGGCTGGACCTGGTTGGCGGGGTTGTCCGGGCTGAGTGTGATGTGGCTGCTGCTGGGTGGCGCGCAGGCGCGCTTCTGGTGGGGGACCCCGCGGCTGGGCGGTGTGGCCCCGGAGCTGCCGGACGGCGCGGCGTGGCCCCTGGTGAGCGTGGTGGTTCCCAGCTGCAATGAAGCAGCGGCGGTGGAAGCGGCCACGCGCTCGCTGGTGGCGTTGGATTATCCGGCGTTGGAAGTGGTGGCCGTCAATGACCGCTCCACCGACGACACCGGGGCCATCCTGGAACGCGTAGCAGCAGAACACCCCGGGCGGCTCACCGTGGTGCACGTGGACACGCTCCCGGACGGGTGGCTTGGAAAAAACCACGCCAATGATGTGGGCGCGCGGAGGGCGCGGGGAGATTGGCTGCTCTTCACCGACGGAGACGTGGTGTTTGCGCCGGATGCGCTCAAGCGCGCCATCCATTTTGTGACGCGTTGTGGGCTTGGCCACGTGGCGGGAATGCCGCACCTGGTGTGTCCGGGGTTCTGGGAGCGCGCCGCACAAACCGCCACGTTTGGGATGATTGCCACGCGCTTCCAGATGTGGACGCTCACCAGGGCGCGCACCGCGGGGTTTGCCGGCGTGGGCGCGTTCAACCTGTGCCGCCGGGACGCCTACCTGGCGGTGGGCGGGCACACGCCGCTGCGCATGGAAGTGGCGGATGACATGAAGCTGGGCATGATCCTGCGGCGCTCCGGGGTGCCGCAGGGGTGCGTGGACACGCAGCTGCTGGTGCAGGTGCGCTGGCAGCAGGGGTGGTGGGGAAGCTGGCGGGGGCTGCTCAAGAATGGATTTGCGGCGCTCAACTTCAGCTGGCCGTTGGTGCTGGGCGCCGTGGCGGCGCTGGTGGGCGTGACGTTGGCGCCGCTGGCGGCGCTGGCGCTGGCACCGTGGTGGTGGGCGCGCGTGATGGCGGCGTGGTGCGTGGCGGTGCCCATGGTGTTGCACGGGTACACCGCACGGCGCTGTGCGGGTGGCTCTGGCCCCGAAGGACTGACCCAACCGCTGGCGGCGTTGACCATGGCCGCCACGTTGGTGCTGAGCGCTGTGTTGACGGCGTGGCGCGGCGGCGTGTTGTGGCGCGGCACCCTCTATCCCATTGGCGCGCTCAAGCACGGTGTGGTGCGCGAGGCGGCCTGGCCAACGGACAATGTGGTGGGATGGGACCCCACGCGGGCTGGGCCATCCAGCGGGCCGGGATTGCGGCATGGCAATTGAAAAGGGACACTGCGCCCCTGACGCAGGAGTTCCCATGCAACGCGCCACGTCCCTGGTTCCGGCCACGCCCAACGCAGTTGCGTCTCCCGCCGCGGCCATTGCGCCATCAGAGCGGTGGCGGGGCTTGGACCTGGTGTGGCCGGGCGTGGGTTTGTGGCGCATGGGAATGCAAAAACAGGCATTGGGCCTGGCCACGCTCACCGCCGTGGCGGCCACCGGCGCGGCGCTGGCGCCGTGGGGGACATGGGATGGGGTGGTGGTGAGCCTGGTGGCTTTTCGCGCCGTGCTGGGACTCTGGGTGGCGGGCGCCACGCGGGTGAAGACGGGCGCCCAGGACCTGTTGGCTTACGCGTTGGCGCCGGAGCAGGCGGTGGTGCGCGCGCGTGGTCTGCGCGGCGCGTTCATCCCGGTGGCATTGCTGGTTGCATTGACGGTTGGGTTGGGCATGGCGCGCTGGAGCACGCGGCGCACGGTGCTGGCCACCACCACGTCCATGGCCATGGAGGGCAAGACCCACGTCATCAATGATGTGGACCCGCACCGCGTGGCGCTGGTGATGCCACCACGCTGGGCGCTGCAGGCCGCCGCACCGGCCTGGCCCACGGTGCTGGAGCTGGTGAGGGATGATGGCGCGTGCCGCGCAAGGTTGTTCCTGGTTGCCGCCCCGCCCCTGCCAGACGCCGTGGAGGCGTTCTATGTCTCACGCATGATGGCCCACCACCTGGGCCACCACGTGGTGGAAGCGCAGGACACCATGTTTGTGTCCATGTGGCCCACCCGCCAGTACGCCTATGCCCGCGGCGCACAGCAGGGCGTGCTCACCGCGGTGCGCCGGGACCTGACGTGGAACGTGCTGCAAATGGATGCCGCCGGCGGGCTGGAGGCCTGCACGGCGGACTTCACCACGCTGCGCAGCAGCTGGATGCTGCCGTGAGTCGCGCTGTGTCGTCGTGAGAAGGACGTGCGCTTGCGTGCACACAACCCCACCTCCTAGGGTGCGCCCCGTCGTCGCAACTTGTGGACCCGAGGTGGATTTCCATGGCGGATGTTGTGTTGCCCCAGCGCGCGCGGGCGGTGGTCATTGGTGGTGGCGTCATTGGATGTTCGGTGGCGTACCACCTGGCGGACATGGGCTTCAAAGATGTGCTGTTGCTGGAGCGGGACCGGCTGACCAGCGGGACCACCTGGCACGCCGCCGGGCTCATGGTGACGTTTGGTTCCACCTCTGAGACGTCCACCGAAATGCGCAAGTACACCCGCGCCTTCTACCAGCGCATGGAGCAGGAGACGGGGCTGTCCACCGGGTTCAAGCCCGTGGGCTTCATCCAGCTGTCCACAACGCCGGGCTACCTGGAGGACCACCGCCGCATCACGGCGTTCAACCGGCACCTGGGCGTGGACGCGGTGGAGATTTCTCCCGGTGAGGTCAAGAAGCTCTTTCCCCTGGCCAAGACCGACGACGTGCTGGCCGGTTTCTATGTGAAGGAGGATGGCCGCATCAATCCGGTGGACGTCACCATGGCGGTGGCCAAGGGCGCGCGTCTGAAGGGCGTGCGCATCCTGGAGAACACCCCGGTCACCGGCATTCTGCAAAAACACGGCGTGGTCACCGGTGTGCGCACCGCCGTGGGGGATGTGGAGGCGGAGTACGTAGTGAACTGCGCGGGCATGTGGGGGCGTGAGCTTGGTGCGCTGGCCGGCGTGAACGTGCCGCTGCAGGCCGCCGAACATTATTATCTCATCACCGAGAAGTTTGCGGGCATGGACCCCACGCTGCCGGTGCTGGAAGACCCTGACGCCAACACATACCTGCGGGAGGAAGTGGGCGGGCTGATGGTGGGGTTGTTTGAGCCGGGCAGCACGCCGTGGAAGGTGGAGGGCATTCCGCAGGATTTCTCCTTTGGGGAGATTGAGCCGGATTGGGACCGCATGACGCCGCACCTGGAACGCGCCATGGCGCGCATCCCGGCGTGTCTGGGCGCTGGCGTCAAGAAGTTCTTCTGCGGCCCGGAGAGCTTCACGGCGGACCTGCGGCCCTGCCTGGGCGAGGCGCCTGAACTGAAGAACTTTTTTGTGGCCGCGGGTCTCAACTCCATTGGCATCCTCACCGGTGGCGGCGTGGGCCGGCTGATGGCGCACTGGATTGTGAACGGGAAGCCGGATGCGGATGTCACGGCATTCAACGTGGACCGGCTGCAGCGCTACCAGTCCAACCCCGAATACCGATGTCACCGGACCACCGAGATGTTGGGCCAGGTCTACAAGTGCCACTACCCCGGCAGCGCCCTGCAAACCGCGCGCGGCGCCAAGAAGTCTCCCATCCATGAGAAACTCGGGGCCCAACGCGCGTTCTTCAAGGACGTCAGCGGGTGGGAAGGACCGGACTGGTATGCGCCCCCCGGCGTGGAGCCGCGCATTGAGAAGCTCTCCTGGGGACGGCAGAACTGGTGGCCCTACTGGGAGGCGGAACACCACGCCTGCCGCAACGGCGTCATCCTCATGGACATGTCCTTCATGTCCAAGTTCCTGGTGCAGGGACGGGATGCGGGCGCCATGCTGGACCACATCTCCGCCAACAGCGTGAATGGCGCCACCGGTCAAATCACCTACACCCAGTGGCTCAATGATGACGGGAAGCTTGAAGCAGACCTCACCGTCACGCGGCTGGCCGAGGACCGCTATTGGGTGGTGGCCACCGACACGGCGCACCGTCACGTTGAGACGTGGATGCGCCGCCACATTGGCAAGGATGCCTTTGTCACCATCACCGATGTCACCGGTGGTTACGCGCAGCTCAACATCCAGGGCCCGCAATCCCGGGCGCTCTTGCAAAGCCTCACCAGCGTGGACCTGTCCAATGAGGCATTCCCGTTCCGCGCGGCCCGCGAGATAGACCTGGGGTACGCGCGCGTGTTGTGCATACGCATCACGTACCTGGGGGAACTTGGATATGAGCTCTACATTCCCGCGGAACACGCCACGCAGGTCTATGACCGCATCATGGAGGCGGGTCCGGCGTTTGGATTGCGTCTGGCCGGGTTGAAGGCGTTGGCCAGCCTGCGCATGGAAAAGGGCTACCGGGACTACGGGCATGACATAGACAACACCGACACGGTGCTGGAAGCGGGCCTGGGTTTTGCGGTGGACCTCAAGAAGCCGGACTTTGTGGGCAAGGCCGCGGTGTTGCGTCAGAAGGAGAAGGGCCCGCTGCACAAACGCCTGGTGCAGGTGTTGGTGAAGGACCCGCAGCCGCAGCTCTTCCACGCCGAGGTGCTCTACCGGAACGGGAAAAGTGTTGGGTACATACGCGCCGCGTCCTATGGGTTCACCTTGGGCGGGGCAGTGGGGCTGGCCATGGTGGACCCGGGTGAGCCGGTGACGCCGGCGTACCTGGAGCAGGGAAGCTGGGAGGTGGACATTGCGGGCAAACGCTGGCCGGCCAGCGTGTCCCTCAAGCCGCTGTATGACCCGGACAACAAGCGCATCAAAAGCTGACCCAAAGCAGAACCCCCGCATCCACCCGTTGTCCGGAGTGAATCCCCCCACCGGTGTGTAGAAGCGCCGCCATGAAGCGCTGGCTGGTGGTGGCTGGGGTCTTGCTGGGTGGGTGCACCACTCCGGTCTCCTCCGAAGGAGATTCTGGTTGTGCGGCCGCGGCGTGTGGCTCCTTGGATGCGGGCATTTCGGATGCTGCAGGCGCCGCTGCGGATGCAGCCGTGACACCGGATGCGGCCCAGGCGCGTGACGCGTCCACAACACCGGATGCCTCGGTGCCCCCGGATGCGGCAGTGACGCCGGACGCAGCCATCACGCCGGACGCCGCGGTGACGCCGGATGCGGCCGCGTCCACGCCGGACGCGGGACCTCCACCGGCGTGTGTGACGCCGTCCGGCCTGGGGCGCGCGGCCACGTGGGTGCGCGCCAATCCCATGTTCATTTCCGGGTTGAGCGTGGGACTTGGTGCGCCCAACGCCGCCGCGGTGACGGACTATTTTGACCTCTTCCATGCCAGCGCCGTGCACCTGTGGGAAAATGGAATGCCCGCCGAGATTGTGGGCTGGAGTGACGCCACAAATCCCCGGGCCTGGGTGTCGTGGACCCATTTTGATGGCACCAGCGTGGCCAACGCGCAGGTGTTGGGTGGCATCCCGCCGCCGCCAGGACGCATTGGCTACCAGGTTGGTGATGAACCGTTGGACATGGGGCAGTTGCTGGCCATGTATGGCGGCGTGACTGCGGTACGCGCGGCGGACCCGGACGCGCTCATCATCCTGAACTTTGCGGACATTGACGCGCTGGACACGCTGTTGGCGTCCGCACAGCAGAATGCCGACGTGGATGTCTTCTCCTACGACCGGTACAACTACAGCCGGGACCACTACAAAGTGATTGGGAAGGTCCGTGAGGCGGCGCTGAACAGCGGCAAGCAGTACTGGCGCTACCTGGATGCCTACCGGGACATTTCAGACACTGGAGACACATCTCTCAGTGACTTCCGCTGGGATGTCTTCATTGGCGCGGCGTACGGCTACACCGGGCACAGTTGGTTCCTCTATCAGATTGATGGCAGCAACCAGGATCTGGTGCCGCTGTTGTTTGACGTCAAGGGCGATTACGCGTCCACCAAGACGGAGAAGTACGCCGCCGTTGCCTTGCTCAACCAACAACTGGCGCACCTGGGGCGTACGCTGTCTTTGTTGCGCAGTGTGGATGTCCGGTATTTCACGGCGCTGGCGCTGACGCGCCCGGAGGGCACCACGGGGTGGACGCGCGGTGCCGGCGGGGACCCGTACCTGGCCAACATTGGCAATGTGCCGGCCAACACGTGGCGTGACGCGGTGGTGGGGACGTTCAAGGATGACTGCGAGGAGCGCTACACCGTGTTGCAGAGCGTGGCGCACACCCAGGCCAACTTTCCCAACGCCAGTGACGCAGACACCACGTTCCGGCTGGAGTTTGATTTTTCCGCCGCCACGGATGTGACCCTGGACCGCACGGCCATTGTGGTGCTGCGTCCGGAAGGTGGAGAACCCGCCGCGGTGGCGCTGACGCCACAAACCGCGAACACGGCAAGTGTGGAGCTCACGCTGCCCGCGGGTGGGGCGTTGCTGTTCAAGTACAAAAACGCGCGGCCCATGGTGCGGCAGTAGGTGCAGGGGCCGCTCCGACGGGGCGTGGGCTTGGCAGGGCAGGCGGGGGGACAGTAAGTCCGGGCCGCTGGCCCCACGCTGGCAGCTGAGGTCCTTGCATGATTGACATCTTTGCGGTGATGGCAGCCGAGCGCCGCGCCCTGGCGGACGACGTGGAGAAGCTCACGGATGCGCAATGGGTGACGCCCAGCGCGTTGAAGGGCTGGCAGCTGAGGCATGTGGCGTCCCACCTGGTGTGGCCGCTGGAGAGTGGGCCGTTGACGTTGGGCGCCGCGTTTTTCAAGGCCGGGATGAGCTTCAGCCGCACGGTGGACAACGCTGCAGAGGCGGACCGCCGGTCCCCCAGGGAGATGGCGGCGGCCCTGCGCGCCCAGGCGGACAACAAAAAAGTGCCGCCGGGCATTGGCGCCCCGGGCATCCTCATGGACCTGTTGGTGCATTCCCTGGACATCCGCCGGCCGCTGGGTTTGCAGCGCGTCGTGGACAAGGAAGCCTTGGTGATTGCGCTCAAGCGTCTGGCGGGAGCGCGCAGCCTGAAGTTCTTCCGCATCCCCAGTGGCTTCACGTTTGTGGCCACGGACGTGGGGTGGCGCAATGGCCAGGGGCCGGTGGTGGAAGGGAACTCCCAGGACCTGCTGCTGGCGTTGGCGGGCCGCAAGGCGGGGCTGGCGGGGCTGGGTGGTGACGGCGCGCCACAGTTCCGCGAGCGTTTCAAGGAATACGGCTGACCATGCCCGCGTCCAACCTGCGCAACCCGCACGTCCACCACGCGTTGTACGAGCTGAACGCCAGGGTGTGGCTCAACACGCTGTCCCAGCGCGAGGGTCGCCGTTTCACGCTGGCCACCGTCCCGGCATCAGAACTGGATGCGCTGCAGCGCCTGGGCGTGGATGCGGTGTGGCTCATGGGCGTGTGGCGCACCGGGGAACGTGGACGTGACGAGGCGTTGCGGCTGCAGGTGCTGCGCGCAGGATATGATCAAGGGCTTCCCGGTTGGACCAGTCAGGACGTGGGGAGCTCACCGTATGCGGTGACCGCGTATGAGGTGGACGCAGCGTTGGGCGGGCGCGCCGGGCTGGCCGCGTTGCGCCAGGAGCTGCACCAGCGCGGCATGGGGCTCATCCTGGATTTTGTGCCCAACCACACCGCGTTGGACCACCCGTGGGTCACGCAGCGCCCGGAGCTCTACGTGCACGGGCATGACGGCGCGCTGGCGTGTGGCAAGGACCCGTATTTCCCGCCGTGGACGGACACGGCACAGCTGGACCACCGAACGCAGGAAACCCAGGACGTTCTCACCGCGGCATTGCGTGACGTGGCAGACCAGTGTGACGGCGTGCGCTGTGACATGGCCATGCTGGTGCTGCCTGAGGTGTTTGCAAAGACCTGGAAACACGCCTCGCCACCAGAGGGCCCGGTGGCCACGCGCAACTTCTGGGCGCGCGCGGTGGATGATGTGCGGGAGCGGCATCCGGGATTTGTGTTCATTGCCGAGGCGTACTGGGGTCTGGAGTGGCGCCTGCAGTCCCTGGGCTTTGACTTTACGTATGACAAGACCCTGTATGACCGCCTGGTGGAAGGCCGCGCTTCCGACGTCAGGGAGCACCTGAAAGCCGCAGCGGACTACCAGGCGCGCAGCGTGCGCTTCACGGAGAACCATGACGAGCCGCGCATTCGTGCGCGGGTGGAGGACGGGCATGCGCGCGCCGCCACCGCGGTGGCGTGGACGGTGCCCGGGTTGCGTTTCATCCACGAAGGACAACGCGAAGGATACACGCGGCGTCTTCCGGTGCAGCTGCAACGGCGCGAGGAGGAATCCCCCCACGCCGAGACGGTGGCGTTCCATCAGCAGTTGTTCCCGGTGCTGCAACACCCCGCGCTGCGGTTTGGAACGTTCAACCTGTTGGCACCGCGTGACGTGGGGGACGGGACTGCCGCCCACGTTCTTGCGCACCGTTGGGACCACCCGCGCGGCGGCATGGTGGTGGTGGTGAACCTGGGCCCCAAGCGCGCCCGTGCCCGCATTCCCTTGGACCTGCACGGCATTGCCGGGCGCCAGCTTACCTTGCACTGCTGGGTCAACGGCGAGCGCTACCAGCGTGACGGGGATGAGCTGCTGGACGCCAACCGTGGCCTTTGGGTGGACCTCCCACCGTGGGGCGTGCACCTGCTGGATGTGCTGCGCTGAAAGCCAACGTGTCAAATTGTCAGCGACGGGAACAACGCCCGTGTCCCGGTGGCAGAGGCGGTCCAGTGGGAGACGCGGGCTACCGCTCTTTCTCGTCATGGGCATGGTGCGTGCAGCCACAGCCGCTCTTGCGGTAAGGACCACACCTTCATGACGGGCAAACAACATCTGGTGATGGCCTGGGCTCTGCTGCTGACGTGCCACGCACGCGCGGCGGACCAGACGTTGCTGGGTCAGCGGTTGGATGTTGCCCCGGATGGCACGGGTTTCACGCGCACCGTGAGTGGCAAGGTGCTCAAACACCTCCACGTGGATGCCTCCATTACTGGCATCTATGAGCGCAACCCGGTGCGTTTTTCCCCCGCGTATCCCTGGCAGACGCGTCCAGCAGCCCTGGTGGGCCAACGCGCGGGAAGCGAACTGACGTGGGCGGTGGGCCTCAAGGACTGGGTGCAGTTGTTTGGCGCGCTTCCGGTGACGGCGTACCAGGACGCGGGGCGCGGTGCTTTTGCCGTGAGCACACAACCGTACAACCGCACCGCGTTTGGTGATGCGCGCCTGGGCGCCAAGTTGCGCGTGCTCACGCAAGCGGCCCACGGCGTGGACGCGGCGTTTGTGCCGCAGGTGACTGTTCCGTTGGGCGTGGGTTTTTCGGCGTTGGTGATGGACGGCGTGCGGCCCGCGTTGGACCTGGGCTGGCGCGGTTGGGCGGGCGGTTTTACGTCAGACGGGTTGCCCACGCTGGTTCCGGCGCTGGCGGTGTCCCGCACGCAATGGGGCACCACCGTGGCGTTGAATTCCGGCGTGCGCTTGCGCCGCCCGCACCAGGTGGAAGGTTTCACCGTGGGGCAGGAGCTGTTGTTGCGGGGCGGCATTGGCTTCAAGGCCAAGGACCTCGCGGACAAGGCGCCGTGGCTGCGCTACGTGCCTTTGGAAGTGTCGGCCGAAGGTGCGCTGCACGCCAACGTGAGCCACCCCTACGTCACAATTCCGTACGTGACGCCGCAGGCGCCGCTGGACCGGCTGACGGTGGTCAACCCGCCATTGCTGCAAAAAGGTTCCGTGGGAGCGGAGCTGGCGGCCACCGTGGGCCTGGACCTGTTTGGGGTGCGGCCGTTTTTGGGTGGCAGCGTGGCGGTGGTTCCGGGCGTGGGCACCCCGGACTGGCGCGTGGCCGGTGGCGTGCGTTGGACGCTGGATGTGCCCGCGGTGGTTCCCGCACTGGCGCCGGTGGTGGTGACAGACCGGGATGGTGACGGTGTCTTGGACACCGAGGACCTGTGTCCGGATGAGGGCGGCGTCACGTTTTTCAGGGGATGTCCCATTGGGTGGGCCGCGCCCGTGTTGGACAGTGACCAGGATGACCTGCCCAACAACAAAGACGCGTGTTTTGATCAGGCGGAGGACAAAGACGGTTTTGAAGACGAGGACGGTTGTCCTGAGTCGGACAATGACCAGGACACCATCCTGGACGGGGACGACAGCTGCCCCAATGAACCGGAGACGGTCAACGGTGTGCTGGACGGGGACGGGTGCCCGGATGATGACGAGGAACCGCCCGCGCCCGACGCTGAACCGGAGACCACCACACCCGAAATTCCGCCCACCCAGGACGGGGATGTGATTGTGGCGCCGTAGGTCTCAGGGCGTGATGGTGCGTCCTGTGGCGTCAATGGTGACTTCTTTTCCTTCCAGCACCGCCACTGCGCGTCCCTCCTCAAATGCATACGCGGCGTCAAAGCGCGGTGGGATGATTTGTTTGCCAGTTGCGTCCAGGTAGCCCCACAACTTCCCCTGCTGCGCGGCCAGCTTTCCGTCGGAGAAATAGCCAAACCCGGTGTACTGCAGCGGCGTCACGGCTTGACCGTCCAGGTTCATCAGTCCCCACAGGCCGTCTTTCTTCACCTGCGCCAGGCTGTTGGAAAACATGCCAATGAAGTCAAACTCCAACGCGGTGCGCATCTTGTGGTCCGGCCCGCAAAAACCGTACTTGCCCCCGGCGCGCACGATCCAGACGCCCTGGTGGTGGTCCATGACGTCGTCATGGATGAGCGGAAGTTTGATGCTGCCATCCACGGCAATGAAGCCGCACTTCCAGGACTGCATGGCCTGGATGGCCTGGGGCCCCAGCACTTCACCCACGCACACCTTGGCCGCACCGTGTTCAAAGTCCGTGGCGGTCACAAATTGCACCGGCACCGCCAGCTTCCCGTCCACGCCCACGTAACCCCAGCGGCCGGTGTGGTCCCGTACGCGCGCCCGTCCCTCATGCAGGTCACCCACTTCAGAATACGCATCCAACGGCGCGGTCTCTTGCCCGCTCGGCGATAAAAACCCGCGGTAGCCCGGACGTTGTACGTACGCCGCAGCCTCAGAGAAGTCCGTCACCTGCGTGTAGCGCGGGGCAATGGCTTCCCTCCCGGTGGCGTCCACAAAGCCCCACAGGCCCCCGGAGACCAGGGTCCATGAAACCTGGCGCTCACCGCCCAGGTTCACCGCGCCAAGGCCCTGCACCAGGGGCCGTGCGTCGGCGTAGATGGGCCGGGTCACCCAGGCGCCGTCCCGGTTGATGAAACCATATTTTCCGTCGTCTTCAACCGCTCCCAGGCCAAAAGAAAACGCCGAGGCGTGTCCAAACCGCGGTGCCACCACCACGCGTTGTTGGGTGTCCACGTAACCCCAACGCGCGTTGACCAGGCCCACGTCCCGGATGGAGTGGCCGCCAAAATAGACTGGGGTCAGGCCTTCTGCCGGCGGGCCTTCCACCGGCGTCACCTTGATGCGCTCCACCACGGCGCCCAACCGGTCAATGGTTGCGGCTTCTTTCCCGTCCCCCACCACGGCGCTGCCAAACCCAAACATCCCTCCGGCGGTGAACCGCGGTGCAATCACCACCTTGCCGCTGGTGTCCACAAAACCCCACAGCCCGTTGACCCGCACCGCCGCAAGCCCGTGGGAGAAGTCCAGCGCGGCCTCGTAGGTGGGCGCCACCAGCACGCGTCCTTCGCGGTCCTTGAACCCGGTGCGGCCCGCGTCGTCGGTGAACGGCGTTGGTTCTGCGTGGCGGCAGGCCACCATCCAAAGACACAGCAGCACCAGCAAGGAAGCGCGCACGTGGGTCATGGTGCCAGCGCCAGCAGTTCCAACGCAAATTCCGCCGCCTTCATCTGGGTACCTTTGCTTACAATATCCCCTCGGCCACCTGTCCGTTGAGGGGAACACACCATGCGCGCACCGTCCTCCGCGCATGAGACACCTCACCAGAAGCGTTGCGTTCGGATTGCTGGCCCTCTGTGGGTGCGGCGCGCAGGAAGTTGTGACGTCGGGAACAGGCGGCACGCAGTCTCCCATTGTGAACGGTGCGCGCAGTCCAGCGGTGGTCACGCTCAGCCGCGCGCAGTCTTTGGCCATTGGCGCGGTGATGGTTGGCAGCGGGACCTGGAAGACCAACATGTGCACCGGCACGTTGGTGGGACCGGACGTGGTCCTCACCGCGGCGCACTGTGTCCAGGATGATGCGGGTGAAGTGACGCCGCCTGACGCGCTGGCGTTTGCCGTGGGAGATGATGCGGCGCGCCCCGTGGACAGCGCGCCGGTGGCCAGCGTGGTGGTGCACCCCAGCTATGACGGGGCGGATGGCACCGCACACTATGACGTGGCGGTGCTCAGACTCACGCGGTCCATTCCTGCAGCACAGCTCTTGCCGTTCAACTGCGCACCATTGGCGCGAAGCAGCTTTGTGGGACGGGACGTGCAGACCGTGGGGTACGGGGACACCGCCACGGCGGGGTCCAACAACACCCGCAAATATTGGGCGGTGGAGGAAGCGGTGGCGTTGGGCGCGTATGACCTGACGCTGGATGGCCACGGCGAGGCGGGGGTGTGCACGGGGGATTCCGGAGGGCCGGCGCTCATCATGGTGGATGGTGCGCCCCGCATTGTGGGTGTGTTGTCCTGGGGAGACCTTGAGTGTGGATATGAGGATCATTTTGCCCGCACGGATGCCCATTGTGACTTCATCACCGCGCAGCTGCGGGACACTGGCCCGGCGGCGCCCGTTCAAGGTGGCGGTGAGGCCGTGACGGTGGAAGGCGTGGGCTTCAGCGCAGAAGAGGGCGCGCTCACGTTGGCGTTGGTCAACCAGGCCAGCGTGGAGACGTTGGATGTGGACGTGGCACTGGATGTGCGCGCCGCGCGGGCCATTGTGGACGCGCGTCCCCTGGACTCGCTGCAGGCGTTGGGGGCGGTGGCCTATGTGGGCACCAGCGCGTTGCAAAAGCTCAAGGCGCACGCCAGCAACTGAACGCGCAGGGAACGCGCGGCGCCGCGGCGTTGCCGTGGGTGCGGCTGTGTGATGTGCTGGCCACGTCATGAGCGTGAGCAAGTACCGCGGTGAAGACATTGAGGTGACCACCAGTGACGGCGTGAAGCTGGCGGGGAACTGGCACGCGCCCAACAATGGCCGTCACGGCGCGGTGCTGTTGTTGCCGGCGGTGGCTGCGCCTTCGCGCACGTTGGGCCTGCTGGCCCACGCGTTGGCCGAACAGGGCATTGGCGTGTTGCGCGGGGACTACCGCTACACCGGGGACAGCAAGCCCACCGCCAACCGGTCCCATGACGCGTCCATGGCAGACCTGGCGGACAAAGACGTTCCGGCGCTGTTGGCCGCGCTCAAATCACGCGCCAATGGATTGCCGTTGGCCTGCGCGGGGCATTCGCTGGGCGGGAAGCTGAGCGCGTTGATGCTGGCGCAATATCCGGATGACGTGAAGGCCGCGGTGCTCATCACCGTGAGCAAGGTGGACGCGTCGTTGTGGCAGGGGTGGCGGCGGTACCCCGTGTCTCTGGCGTTCTGGCTCTACCCGTGGATGGCGCGCGTTGCGGGACGCCTCCCCGCGGCACCGGTTGGCATGGGTGTGGCCACGCCCAGGACCCTGATGGAGGAGTGGGGCCGCTGGGGCGCCACCGGAAGCTACACCACGAGGGACGGTGGCTGGGAACAGCGCCTGACCCAGGTGCGTGGTCCGGTGTTGTCCATTGGCGCCACCGACGACGTTTTGTACGCGCCAGATGCGGCCATGCAGGGCTTTCTGGCCATGATGCCGCTGGCGCAGAGCTCGCGTTGGATGTTGACGCCGCAGGAAACCGGCGCGCGCAAGCTGGGCCACTTTGGCTTGTTGCGGCCCCCAGCGGTGAAGGTGCTGGCCCACCGCATGGCGGGCTGGCTCAATGAGGCGTTCCAGCACCGCTGAACAACCCGTGCGGTGACCCCATGTGGGGCGGCGTGGGCGGGACAGAAAAGTTGCGCGCCAGCCCGCGCGTCCGTCATCATGACCGGGATGTCAAACGACAAGCCAAACCAGCCGCCAGACAACCGGTTCTCCAGCCTGCACAGCGCCACCGACGCCATGGATGCGCTGGACGAGCCCATGGTGGCCACCACGCAGCTGTTGTTCCGCGTGGGGGACACGCTGGTTCCCGCGCACCAGCGTCCCGCGGCACCGCCACTGGCAAGTCCCGCCCCTGCCCCGGCGGACCCGGTGGCCCTGCTGCAAGAATTGCTTGCGCGCATTGCCGCGCACCGCCGGGACCCACCCCGTTGATGGATTGAGACGCCGTGCCGTCCTTGGTACCGCAAGGCATGGCGCGTTTCTGTTGGGTGGTTGCGGCAACCTTGATGGGTGGTTGTGATGGGTGTGGCTGGCTGTTCCAGCTGCCGGTCTTCCCGGACGCTGGGGTGTTGCCCGTCTATGACTCGGGCGTTCCGGAGCGCTACCAGGACTGCACGGACGTGGTGAACACCCCGCTGCAGGAGCTGCTGGGGCCGGCCGCGTTGCGCGCCGCCGAAGATGCGGTGGCCCAGGGCTCCATGGATGTTGCGCTGACCGCGGATGGTTGCGTGCGCTTGGAACTGGTGGAGGGGGATGGTGGCCTGCAGGAGCGGGCGCTGGTCTCCTACCAGATGGCGTTTGTGGAGGTGGACAACGTGCGCCTGTTCCAGCAGGTGCGCGGCCGTTTGTGGCGCGGGTATGTCACCAGCAGCGGGAGCTGGCGCGTGGAACGGGACCTGTTGGATGTGGACACCCAGGGCGTGGTGATGCCGGATGGGCGCCCGGAGACGTCCCAGGAGTTCACCTCCGACGCCACAGGCGCCTGGACCGGAGATGAAACGGTGGACTACGCCCTGGACGGGACCCCCCGGCAGCGCTGGACCAGGACGCGCGCGCCCACCGCGGGACAGGTGGCGGTGCGTGAAGAGGTCTTCCAGGAGGGCGCTTGGGTGCTGCGCGCGGAATATGAAACGGACGCGTTGCAGGCCGCGTGTGTGTCCATGGACACCACGCCGCCGCCGCCCGCCGGGCCGTGTGAGGTGGTGCCGTGCACCCGGGCGCAGAAGTCCAAGGTGAAAAAGGAGCTGTTTGAGGCGCTGGCCGCAGGCTACGGGTGCGAAATCCCATGGGGACACACCGCCAGCGTCTGGGACGAGGTTGCGGTGGACCTCATTGAGCCGGTGTGCATCAAGGGCAGCGGCTGCAACATGGCCGAGGTGGATACGACGGCGAACCCGCGCTGGGACCGCAATCCCAACAAGGTGGTGCGCCGGCCGTTGCGGATCAATGTTGCCGAAATCAGCAGCAAGACGCTGCGTGCCACCCTCTTCCATGAACTGCTGCACGTGGGGTTGGGGGCCAAAGGCGACCACCAGAAGGGCCTGCTGGACCTGGCCCACAAGCGCGGCAAACTGGGGCTGGTGGACAAGGTCTACGCGTGTGAGCGGTACTGTTTCTCCGAAGACGCCAACTGTTGTGACTGCGCCACGTGTTTTGGCAAGAAGACCTGTGACTGCAACACGCGCGCCGACGGCACGGACCTGCACAAGTGCCCCGAGCCCGAGCCTGGCGTCGCCGCGCAGACCGGAGCGGCCTGCCGGGCCAACGGCGCTTTTTGTGACACGCTGGCCGAGTGCCAGGCGGAGTGTGGCGGAATTTCCTGCACCAACTTTTCGCGCGCGTGCGGGGACTGCAACTGAGTGCGCACGTCCTGGGCGCCGGCGTATGTGCCGTGGTGCTGGTGTTCTGGCCGGACGGTGCTGAAGGGCTGACGCGCTTCTGGTTGCCGCGCGATCTTTTGCTGACGGGCGTGGCGTGTTTTGTGTGCCTGCCGCGCCTGTGGCGCACCGCAAGTCTTGATCGCGTGGACGCAACGGTGCTGTGCGCTCTGCTGTTGACCGAGGGCAGCCTGGTGTGGGCCGCATCCCCGTGGGTGGGGGCGCGGTTTGCGGTGGGGTGTGTTGCTTTGGGCGTGTTGGTGATGGCGGCCCGGCCGCGCGCGGGGGAGCAGCAGCACCTGTGGAGCTGGTTGGAAGCAGCCGTGGCGCTGTTGGCGTTCTCGTCGCTGGTGGAGGCCGCGGGCTGGATGGCGTGGTCCGCGCCGGGGTTCCGTCCTGGCGGCGTGATGGGCCAGCGCAACCATCTGGCGCACGCGTTGGTGTTGGGCGTGACCACGCTGTTGGTGCTGCGCCCACGTCCACGGCAGACGTTGGTGGTGTTTCTTGTCGCGTGGGCGGTGACCCTCACCCGCTCCCGCGCGGCGTGGGTGGCGTCGGTCCCGGTGCTGGGCTGGCTGACGTGGCGCACGTTTGTTCCAGGAGCATTCCCCAAGGTGCTGGCGCGCGGCGTGCTGCTGGCGGCAGCGGTGGGCGTTGGTCTGGCGCTGGTGGTGCCCAACACGCTGCAGTGGCAACAGGCTCATCCCTACCGCCACAGCGTGGGGACATTGTTGGACACCGCCCACGGCAGCGGCGCGGGCCGGGTCACGCAGGCGCGCACCGGTCTGGCCTTGTTCCTGGAACACCCGTTGTTGGGCGCGGGAACGGGACAATGGCGGGTGGAATACCCGCGCGCAGAAACAGACGTGGACGTCCAACAGCACATGCTGGCGCAACAGGGCGCACCACGCCTGGCCCACAGTGCCTTGATGGCGCGCCTGGTGGATTGGGGCCTGTTGGGTCTGGGTGTGCTGCTGGTGCTGGCCTGGCAGTTGTGGCGGCGTGCGCGCGCGCAGACCCTGGTGCTGCTGGCGTGTGTGGCAACGTTGGATGTCCTGGATGTGGGGACCGCGTTGGCCGCAACCGGCATGTTGGCCGCGGTGGCCGTGGGAAGACTGGCCGGGGAACGCAGCACCGGGTGGAGCCATCGTCACGCCACGCAGGCCATGGTCGCGGCGCTCGCGCTGGTGTTGGTGGCGGGGTGGGGATTGCAGTGGCGTGAGGTGTTGGCGCACGCCGCCGCGCGGGATGCCCCACTGGCCGGTTGTGACGTGGATCCCACGCAGGACCACATGTGCGGCACCGCCATGCTCCAGGCCCTGGTGCGCGGCGAATGTGAACACGCGCTGCATGCGTTGCACGCGTTGGAGGAACACCACCCGCATCACCCGTTGCTGGTGCAGGGACGCCGCGAGACCGCCGCGCGTTGCCACTGAAAGAACTCAGCGCCGCGCGTACACGGTGCAGTTGGTGCCGCCAATGGCGTGGTCCCGCTCCATCACCGTATGCAGGCCGTGCTGTGCCAACAGTTGCAGCACTGCGTCCAGGCGCCCTTCCTCGTCGTGGACTTCCACCACCGCCTGCTGGATGGCCGGCCAATGTTCGGCGTCCAGGCCCATCAACACGCCCAGCTCGGCGCGCTCCACGTCCACCTTGAGCAGGTCCACGTGTTTGATGTGTTGTTGCCGCAGCACCGTGGACAACCGGTGGACCTTCACGGTGACGTGCTGGAGTTCAAACGCGCGCCCCAACATCAACGCGGTCCCCATGGGCAGCGGGGCCTTGCCTCCCTGCGTGAAAAAATCCCGCGCGCTGGCCAGGTCCCGCGCGGCGTCCGCGGCGCGTCCGGACATCATGGTGACGTTGGGGTAGTAGCCAAACTCCGCGGTCTCTTCGCGGTCACCCAGGCCGCACTCCAACACGCGCACCGGCAGGTCCAGCTCCAAGGCGTTGCGGCGCAGGATCTCACACGTGGTGGGGATGGGTTCCACCGCCAGGATGGTGAGGTCTTTGGCCTGCGCACAGGCAAACAGCGAGAACAGCCCCACGTTGGCGCCCACGTCCACCACCACCGCACCGTTGCCAATGGTGATGCCGTGCTGGGTGTAGAGCTTGCGCTCAAAAATCTCATTGTAGAGAAACAAGGTCTCCAGCGCGTTGGCTTGCCAGAAGGCCGTACCGTTGGGGAGGCGGGTGTGTTCCACAGCACGGCAGTCTGGACCCCCAGGGTCCCCGCGGCAACCGGGGCGGGGGGCAACCAGGCGGGCCTCTTGACCTGCAGCGCACTTTGGATGGCTGTCCATATTGGGTTTTTGTCGACGGGAGCACCCAGTGTTGGGCGCGCGGGCTGCAGGGGACGTCCAAGCCGGCCCTGGGCGGCGGCGGTGTGGTCTGGCAGGGTGCGCCACCCAACAAGGCAACGGAACGTCCCAAACGCATGTGGTCCCCTCCAGACAGCGCCGTCCGTAAGGCCCCGCCCAGGCCGCCGGGTGCTTCCTATTGGCCCGTGACGGCGGTATGCCGCCCCCGCGTTGAACAACGTGGAGGACGTCACATGATGCGCCAGTTGGCTGTGGGTGGGTTGTTGTTGGTTGCCGCCGCGTGCGGTCCGTCGGTTCCGTTGGGCAGCGTGGAGCAGGACAACACGCCCATCAATGAAGTGCCGGAGCTGCTGCACGTTGCGGCGGTGTTGGAGAACAACACCATGCCGGTGAAGGACCTCTTCAACGCGCGCAACCACAAGTTCAAGGACGCGCCCAACCCGCAGCTGCTGCTCAAGGGGTATCAGACGGGCAATGACGCCAAGACGCCGGCGGCCAACGGCGTGAACCTGAGCGTGCTCACCTACAACGTGGCGTTCCTCAAGGCGTCACCGTTTGGCATCAAGTACAGCTGGTCCCCGGAGATTGACGCCCGGCTGGCGGTGTTGCCCGCCGCGGTGATGTCCCGGGGTTATGACGTGGTGTTGCTGCAGGAAATCTGGCACGCCCAGGAACTCAAGAAGTTCCAGGATGACGCCCCGGGCATGGGTTACCGGATGTTTGCGCAGGACCGCGCCGAATACACCGATGGCCTGGTCATCCTGGTCAAGGAGTCCATCCTGGCGCCGGGCAGCACGCCCACCCTGGTCAACACGCCGTATGAGACGCAGGATGAAAAGGAGTTCTGGCCGGGCCCCAAGGTCAAGCGCGGGTTTTTGCACCTGACCATGCAGCATGTGACGCTGGGGACCATCCACTTCTTTGACACGCACATGCAGGCGTTCCCGGACCAGTGGGCCAGCCGCAGCGCGCAGGCCCGCATGTTGGGCCTGGCCGCGCGTGACGCCAGCGGCAGTGACGGGCTGGCCATTGTCACCGGGGACATGAACTCCGGACCGTACTACCGCTGGAATGAATGGCGCACGCCCAACGGTGGCACCGAGGGAGACTGGTGGAGCAACGCGGTGAGCTATCCCATGTTGCTGCACTACGGCGGCATGGCGGACCTGTTTGCCGCCGGCACCGAGGCGCAGGACGTGTTTCTGGGCAACACCGTGGTCAACGCCTGGCGGGACTCCACCACCATCCCCGGCAGCGTGGTGGGCTGGTGCGGCAAGACCCCGCATGTGGTGTTCACCGCAACGGATTGCAACGACCTGTATTTCCGCCAGTACGCGGGAACCGAATACCCCGCGCGCCTGGACCACGTGATGGCGCGTGACCCGCGCAACCGCCTGGTGGTGACGGGCTCCACCCTGGAGTTCACCAACCGCCGGGAGTTCCCCGGGCGCGGAAGTTTTGAACTTTCGGATCACTTTGGCGTTGGCGTCTCCATGGTGGTGGCGCCGTGAGCTGTGCTTGAGGTGTGACCATGCTGGACTTTGACCACGGTGAGGACGCGCGCCTGTTGCAGGAGACGGTGCGCAGTTTTGCAGACAAGGAGCTCCGGCCCCGGTTGCGCGAGGTGGAAAAAGCCGGCGCGGTGTCTCCCAGCGGGGAAAAGGCCTGGTTTGGACTGGGCGCCAGCGTGTTGTCGCTCCCGGAAGACGTGGGCGGGGCCGCCATGGGTGAATCCCTGGAGGTCCTGGTGGGCGAGGAGCTGGGCGCGGGCGACCTGGGCACAGCCATGGCGTTGCCGGGGCCGGGCGCGTTTGGTTTGTGCGTGCAGTTGTTGGGCACCCCCGCGCAGCATGCGCTCTATCTCAAGGAGTTTGCCAATGACCCGCACCTGCGGGGTGCGGTGGCGTATTCGGAGAAGCCGCAGGCCGGCGTGTTCACCGAGGGAATGTCCACCCGCGCCACCCGCGCGGGAGACGGGTTTGTCCTGGACGGCGTGAAACACCCGGTGATGTTTGGCCGCGGCGCGCGTTTTTTTGTGGTCTTTGCGCAGGTGGAGGGCGCGCCCGCGGGGATGGACGGACTGGGCGCGTTTGTGGTGGACGCCAAGGCGGCGGGCGTCACGGCGGGTGAAAAGCTGGGCAGCCTGGCTTTGGATGCGTGCGGGCTGGCGCCGGTGACGTTCCACGGCGTCAAGGTGGAGCCGCAGGCGCGGCTGGGTGGCAACGGGGATTTCAAGACTGCGTTGATGCAGGTGCTGGCGCGCGCGGGTGTTCGCGGCGCGTCACGCGTGGTGGGCGCGTCCCGCGCGGCCTACCAGATGGCGGTGTCCTACGCCGAAACGCGCACCACGTTTGGCAAGCCCATTGGTCACCACCAGGGGCTGGCGTTTTTGCTGGCAGACATGGCCACCGCCGTGGACAGCATGCGGTGGCTGGTGTGGCACGCGGCTTGGGCGTTGGATCAAAAACATCCAGACGCGCTGACTGCGGCGGCACGTGCGGTGGCCGAGGCGGCCGAGACGGGCATGTGGGTGTGCAATCAGGTGGTGCAGGTGCACGGGGGCGCGGGGTTCATCCAGGACCTCCCGCTGGAAAAGTGGATGCGTGAAGCCAAGGCCATCATGAACCACGCGTTGTCTCCGCAGCTGGCGGATGTGTGGGGTGCGGCGGGCCTGCTGGGCAAGACGCTGTCGTCGGAAGACGCGTTGCCGTCCGCCACCGTTCAACCCGTGTTGTTGTGAGGAGGAGCCACCATGTTGGATTTCAGCCCAAGTGAAAGTCAGCAGAACGTGCGCTCCATGCTCAACTGGCTGGCCAAGGAGAAGATCCGGCCGCAGAGCGAGGCGGCGGACCGCAACCATGACTGGCCCAATGAATTCCTGCGCGAACTCACCGACATGGGCGTGAGCGCCGGCAGCCTGCCGGAAAATGAAACGGTGGGCGGGCAGAAGGACCCCAACGGCGTCAAGCAGACCAACCGCACCAGCGTGATGGCCATTGAAGAGCTGGCGTTTGGGGATGCGTCGGTGATTCTGTCCTTGCCGGGGCCCGGGCTGGGCGGCCCGCCGGTGAAAATCATGGGGACCCCGGAACAGCAGCAGCGGTTTCTGGGCGTGTTCCGCCAGAAGGACAAGAACCGTTGGGGCGCCTATGGACTGACGGAGCCGGGTGCCGGCAGCGACGTGAGCGCCATTGCCGCCACGTGCCGCAAGGATGGCAACCACTGGGTGCTCAATGGCCGCAAGTGTTACATCACCAACGGCGCGCGCGCTGAGTGGACCGTGATTTTTGCGACGATGGACAAGACCCAGGGCCGCGCCGGCCACCGGGCGTTTGTGGTGGAGAAGGGCACGCCGGGCTTCAGCGTGGGCAAGGTGGAGCAGAAGATGGGCTTGCGCGCCTCTGAGACCGCCGAGCTGGTGCTGGAAGACTGCCGCGTCCACCAGGACAACCTGCTGGGCGGGGATGCGCACTACGCGGGCAAGGAAGGTTTCATGGGCGCCATGAAGACCTTTGACAACACGCGCCCCATGGTGGCGTCCATGGCGGTGGGCATTGGGCGCGCCGCGCTGGAGACGGCTGCGGCGTTTGCCAACGCGCACTACATGTTGGACCGGCCCATCCCGCGTTACACGCAGCTCAAGGACCTGCTGGCGCGCACCGCGCGCAAGCTGGACGCGGCGCGGTTGCTGGTGTGGCGCGCGGCGTGGATGGCGGACTTGGGGATGCCCAACGCCAAGGAAGCCAGCATGTCCAAGGTGTACGCCGCGCAGGTGGCGCAGCAGGCCACCATTGATGCGCTCACCGTGGTTGGCGCCACGGGGATGGAGCGTGGCTACCTGCTGGAGAAGTGGTTCCGGGACATCAAGGTGTATGACATCTTTGAAGGGACCGGACAGGTGCAGCGCATTGTGATTGCCAAGCGCATCCTGGAGAACCTCAAGAGCTTCTGAGCGGCGCGCGCCGTTTTGCCGCCGCGCCTGTGAAGCGGCGCCGACCGGTGGCGCATGCCTGCGCGCGCGACCTCGACGGGGTGGCGCATGCGTCCGCGCTTGTGACGGGTGGGCGGCGTCGACAGAGGCAGGCCCGGAGGCCTGCGCTCCCTCCCTTTGGCCAGGCATGCCACTGCGGCTGGATGAACACAGGGACGCCTGAGGTGCCCCCCCCAGATCCATGCCGCCCCACAAACCAACCCGCCGTGCCTGCTTGACGGTCTGCGCGGTGGACGCAGTGCCCGCGCGTTGGGCACCACCCGGCCAGACGCCGTGAAACGTGTGCATCTCCGCCAAACGGAGGATGCCGCAAGTGGCATCGGTTGACTGGCGTAGGCGTACCCTTCCGACGCCACCGCGCATCCACCTCCCATCCTAGACGTGCCAACCGGAGGATGCTCCCAGGTGCGCGCAGCTGGTTTGATGTGCGTGTCAACAGCGGGCGCGTCAATTTGCACCATGCGCCCCGCTCCCTTTCTGAAGGAGAACACCAGTGAAGCGCACATGGACGGGTTTGCTTGCGGCGGTGTTGAGCGTGGGCTGTGTCACCGGGCTTGAGGACGGCTCCACGGATGACCACGGCATGGAGATCACCATCTCTGGTGGGGACCTGCGCAGCACGTTTGCCCTGGTGGACGGCTACTTTGAAAGCCCGGTGATGGCGGTTCCGGAAGGCGCCACCCGCGTGGCGGCCATGCTCACGTTGACGGATGTTCCGTTGGAGATGGACGGGCGGCTGGAAGCGCGCGTGGTGCGTGATGACGGGACGTTGGGCGCGTGGTTGCCGTTGAGCGTCACGTTCAATGAAGAAGAGCTGCGCGTCATCAAGGTGGACCTGGGTGAACAGGGCGGCCAGGTCCAGTTGCGGGTGATGGAGCCGGATGCAGACCTCATCAGCATGATCACCTGGAGCGCCGGCATCCCCGAGCAGGAAGACCTGGCGGATGACGGCGACATCAGCGCGGTGACCAATGGCAGTGAGACCCAGCAGGGGCTGGACGGTGCGTTGGCCAACGCGGGCGTGTTGCCGCGCAGCGCGTGGGGTGCACGTCCCACCCGCTGCACCAGCCGTGACCGTGCCAAGGAGCGCATGGCCATCCACCACACCGCGGGCGCGCCCACGGCGGGTGGCTCGTATGAAGCGGCGTTGCGGCAGATCCAGGCGTACCACATGGACGGCCGTGGTTATTGTGATGCGGGTTATCACTTTGCGGTGACGTTGGACGGGCGCACCTGGGAATTGCGGCCCCTGACGTACCTGGGTGGTCACAGCCGCAGCTACAACGGTGGCAACGCGGGCATTGTGCTGGTGGGCTGTTTTGACAGCGCGGCGTGCGCCGGCGTGTCCGGACCGCGCACGTTGCCGGATGCCATGGTGGCCGGTGCGGGGCGCGTGGTGAAGACGCTCAGCGGCATGTTCAACATTGCCATCAACACCGACCGCATCAAGGGTCACGGCCAGCAGCCCTACCAGCAGACCGGTTGCCCCGGTGACGGCGGACGCGCGCGGTTGGAGGACATCCGGTCCGCGGCGCGCAACGGCAGCACGCCGGCGCCGCAGCCCCAACCCCCGCCGCCCAGCGGCGAATGTGGCCAGGTGCGCGTCAACACCACCAGCAGCGCGCTCAACATCCGCCCCACCGCGTCCACCGCCGGGTCTCCGGTGGGTTCGCTGCAGGACGGCGCCACCGTCACGCGGTTGTCCAGCGTGCAGGGACAGAGCGTGAACGGGGACCGCACGTGGCACCGCATTCGCACGGGCAGCGGCGTCACCGGTTACATCTCCGGCGCGTACGCGCGTTGTGTGGCGGGTTCACCGCAGGCCTCCACGCCCGCTCCGGCGGCAGCCCCCGCGGGCTGTGGTTTTGTGGGCCCGGGCCAGGCGTTGGCGCCCAACCAGGCGGTGACGTCCTGTGATGGACGTTTCACGCTGGCGCACCAGGGTGATGGAAACGTGGTGCTCTACCAGGGCGGTGCTGCGTTGTGGTCATCCCAGACGCCGGGCCGCGCCACCGACACGCTGGTGATGCAGGAGGATGGCAACCTGGTGCTCTACGCGCCGGGTGGCGTGGCGTTGTGGAACAGCCGCACCGCGGGCAACCCCGGCGCCACGCTGGCGGTGCAGAACGACGGAAACACCGTCATCTACGCGCCGGGTAACCGCGCGGTGTTTGCCACGGGCACCGCGGGTCGCTGACCGGGGTTCGCGCAACCGCGCGCGCGCTGTATCCTGGCAACATGCATCCAAGCCTACAACGCGCACTGTTGGCACTTCCGCTGTTGCTGTTGGGCTGTCCCACGCCACCCGGTGAACCAGACGGCGGCGCAGCCAGCTCCAGTTCCGGCACGTCCGGCTCCTCACAGGCCGCGGGTTCCTCATCCACGGCGGCGGGGACCAGCAGTTCGGCGGGTGGCGGTTCTTCCTCCACCACGGGGTCCTCACGGCCCAGCAGCACCGGCGGCAGCACGGGGTCATCACTTCCGGCGGGGTCGTCTTCCTCCGCGGGCGTGTCATCGTCGTCGGCGCTGTTGGTGTCCAGCTCCTCCAGTGCGCCGGTGTCCAGCAGCGCCACGGCTCCGTCTTCCAGTGAGCCCGCGTCGTCCAGCGCCGCGGCGTCTTCCAGCAGCGCGGGTGGTTCATCCTCCGGCCTGGGTCACACGCTGACCTTGACCCTCACGCGTCAGACCACCGCGGCGCCGTATCCCATTGTGGCCACGGCGCGCGTGCGGGACACCAACGGGCAACCGGTGACGGGGTTGACCGTCCAGTTCAACGCGCTGCAGGCAACCGCTGGCGCGGTGACGGAGACCAACGGGGACTACACCGCCGTCATCACCCCGCAGGTGACCAGCGCCGAGGTGTCCATCACCGCCGTCACCGGGGCGATGCGCGCGGACAAGGTGGCCCTGGTGTTGCCGCTGGTGGGCCCGGATTGGGACCAGCCAGAACAGGTGGCCAGCCCCGTGAGCACCACCGGCTACGAAGACGGCCCGGAGGTCAGCCCGGACGGGCAGTGGCTGGTGGTCAGCACGTACTCTTTTGTCGACGGAATCTGCTGTCTGGGCGCGTGTGGCGTGCCCATTGATGTGTATTCAACGTTTTGTCAGACGGTGGTTGGACCGTCAGGCGCACCGGAGCGGCCGGGCATGTTGGGCGCGGACCGGATTGTGTCTCCCACGTCCATTCGCAACACGTGTCCCAAGGTGTGTTTTGAAGGACCGGGAGGATCAGACGTCACCACCTACCCGCTGTTGCCGGTGGCGGCCTATGGATTCCGCCGCAACGCCGCCGGGGACTTTGTGGACCCGTTCCTGGTGGGCGTGGATGCGGATGGTTGCGGTGGACCGTTTGGTTTTTCGTTTGTGGGTGCGCCGGTGTCCAACAATGCCAACGCGGTGTTTGCGTACAGCGGCCCTGGCTCGGTGGACAATGACATCTGGTGGACGCCGCTCAACCTGGGGAGCACCAACATCCTGGCCACCTACCAGTGCATCAACGGCAACGCGCAAGCCAACAACCTGGTGCCCACCCGCATCCCCATCACTGCGCCCACCGTCACACAGGGCAACCCGCAGGCGTCTGGCGGCTACCTCTGGTACGACGACGAGTACACGGTTTCACCGCCGCAGCTGCGCGTGGCGGCCTACACCGGGACGTTCCCCAATGTTTCTGTTTCCGCCGCGCAGCCCATCCCGCTGGCCACCCCAACAGATGACCTGCGCCAGCCGCATTTTGACGCGGTGACGTCACGTTTGTACTTCACCTACAACTTCCAGCTGGTGTCCGCCGCGCTGAGCGGAGACCCCGCGGTGGCGGGGAGCTGGACCGCACCAGAGGTTCACCTTGCCGCGGCGTGGGGAACCAACGCCGGGGACATCATCGTGCTGGGTGAACCATCGGTGGCGCGTCCAGAAGCGGGCGTGGAGGAGTTGTATTTCATCTACGCCAAGCGCGCGCCGGGTGGTGGATTGAACCTGGACGTGGGACGCGTGCGCAAACGCTGACGGGGAGGAAAATTGTGACACACGCGTGGTTGTTGGCGGTGGTGTTGTTGGCGGTGGACGGCGGAGCAGCGCTGCCGGGCAAGACGTTGTCTGGCGACGGAGGCGTGGTGCGGTTGGACCTGTCCAGGCACGTGGATGAAGTGTTGGAGCTGCAAGGCAGCAAAGCCGCCATCCCCTGGCAGCACATGGTGACCACCGTGGAGGGGAAGACCGCTTCCTACCTGGACCTGGAAGATGGGAACCAGGTGGTGGTGTACCTGCCCAAAGGCGGCTGGCCCGCCCAGCGCGTGGTGTTGCGCGCGCGCGTGATGAAGGTGGAGGGGCGGTCCAAGCGGCCAGGTGCCGCGGGTGCGGCGCGGGTGGTGGTGGAGTACCAGTTGGACGTGCTGGACATCCGATCCGCCCCGTGACGCAACCCGTTGAATTGGCTGGGTGAATTGCCGGGTCGGCCGGGTGCCGGGTGGACAACTCCCGTCCCGCGGCCGATAGTCCCTCCCGTTGGCGCGGCCGTTTGATGTTTACGTGGCCCGCGCTTGAGGATGACGCCCATGACCACGCCCCCCAAACCCAAGACCCCGGCCGCCGCGCCGCCACCCAAGGGCCCCAAGACCCCCGGGGAAGTGGTGGCGGATGTGTTTGTTGCCGCGTTGTCAGACCCGGAACTGGAGAAAAAAGAAGCCGAAGCCGTTGCCGAACGCGACGCACGGCTGCGCGCCGCGTTGATTGCGCAGGGCCGTCTCCCCAAGCCGCAGCACAAGGGGACCTGAGCCATGAGCATCCCCGGCAACCGCAATGTGGGCGGCGGCGCAAAGCCCCTGCCGCAAGCCAAGGTGACCACGCAGGCCAAGGTGGAGGCGCCCAAGGTTGAGGCGCCCGTGGTGCAACAGGCTCCCGCCACCGAGGTGAAAAAGGAGGTCAAACTCAAGGCCACCGAGGTGAGCGCGCAGCAGCGCAACGCGCTGTCCATGGAAACGCACAACCGGCCCACCATCACCGGCACGTCCAAGGGCGCCGGTGGCGCACAAATGGCCTATCAACTGGGTCTTGGCGCAGTGGCGCAGCGCATGGAGGGCCAGCAGGCCAGCGTGGGTCTCAACTGCACGCGTCTCTACCGCGCGGGGGACAAGCTCCCCACGCTGCAAAACCTTCCCAAGGACATGGCGGCGCTTCAAAAGACGGTCAACACGTCCTTTGAGCAGAACCCCAAGTTCTACGTGGAGAGCTACACCAACATGGCGGCGGCCATGGCCAAGCCGGGTGAGCCGGTGACGTTTTCTCCGGATGAGGCCAAAGGCGCGCTGGTGCCGGAGAAGTGGGTGGGTGCCGGCGGGCTCACCGAAGAGGTCAAGGCGTTCCGCGCCGGCGGCGCCAACGCGGTGCTGCACCAGGCGGCGCACGCCTGCGCACAGATGGCGTTTGTCCAGAAGCTGGATGAGCTGGGCAACCTCCCGCCAGGGGACCCCAAGCGCAACGTGCTGGTGACCAACGGTGGGTGTGGCGCCGGCAAGGGCTACGCGCTCAAGCAGGGTCTGAGCGCGGACTTCAAGAACAAGTTTGGCGCGGTGTGGGATGCCGCAGGTGAGCAGTGCGCCCTGGACAACCAGTGGATCATGAAAGAGGCCGCCAAACGCGGCATCAAGACCACGCTGGTCTACGTCCACGCGGATCCGGAAGCGGCGTTTGGCCGTGCAGTGGGCAAACGTTTTGAAGAGGAAGGGCGCCTGGTCAACAAACGCTCCTTTGCCGAAAGTTACGTGGACGGCGCCATCAACATGCGCAACCTGGTCAAACACCACAAGGACGCGCCGGGTGACCTGGAGCTGGTGCTGGTGAACAACACCGGGGCCAAGCCGGAGGCCACGGTGTTCTCCAAGACGGAGCTTGCCCAAGGCACCGAGCGGGCCCTCTCCAAAATTCCGATGTTTGACCGCGGTGTGGCGGATTTAATGGCGCGTCTTGGCAAGGCGATTCCGGAAGCCCTTCCGGCCTATGCCAAGACCGGGCTGTCCATCCTGGACTAGTTTCCAGTTCCGCAGGCCAACCCGCGCGTCAGGGTGCGCGGCCTGCGCCGGTCTGGGCGTCCAGGTTTTCCAGCATGTCCAAGAGTGTGCGCATCCCAACGCCTTTTTGCAGCGGAGTGCAGCGTGGGTGTTTCTGCGCCACGGCTTTCAGCGTTTCCTCGTCGGCGGCGGAATAGAGAATCACCGGGACCTCCCGCGCCGCGGGATCCAGGGCCCACATGGCCAGCAGCGCATCCCCACCCAGGCCGGGCATCATGAGGTCCACCACCACGGCGTCCGGGCGGCGGGTGCCGCCGCGGCCGGCCACATGGTTGGTGGCGCCAAATGGGCTGGGCAGCACCGTTGCCGAATGACCGCGGTGCTCCAACATGCGCTGCATGATCTTGAGCATGTCCCCGTCATCATCAAGCAACAGCACATGCATGGGGAGACCGCTCCGCAACACCTGCAACGGTGGACAACCCTATGTGCCAGAGCAGCCAGCACCGCGCCAGTGTCACAGCGATCAGGGCGTGACGCAGGCCGGTGCGGCGGGCTGGGCCACAAGGCCATCCACAAAGGACTCCAGCGGGTGTTGGCCGGTGACGTCCTGGGCGTACAGCGTGATGGCCACGCCGGCCCGGCCCCCGCAGGTGGGGACCAGCAGTGCCGTGAACATGCCGCCCGCTGCTGGGGCCACAAACCGCTGCCGGATGGCCATGCCCAGGGGCGTGGGCACGGCGTCACGGGGGAGGGGAGACAACGCGGCGCCCCCGGCAGAGAAACGCTGCGCCATGCTGGAGAACAAGGCGTCCACCAGCGCGGGGTCCACCCCGCCCCGCACCCAGGCCAGCGTGAGCACCGCCGGCGGGGTGTCCTGACGGCGCAAGAGCAGCATCACCCCGGGGCGCTCCAGGTCCACGGCGAATCCCTGGGGAACCGGACCTTCCAGCCCAGACCACACGCTGCGCCAACGGCCCTGCGCCACGTTGCCCCGCCGCGCGCGTTCTTCGGGGTCCAACAGGCGGCCACCGCCCAGCGTGCGCTCCCCCAACGGCGGCCGGGGCACCGGCGCGCGTCCCACGTTGGCGGCCCATTGCGGCACCAGCGGGGCCGCCACCGAAGGCGGCAGGCCGCGGGTGAAGACCACCGTGCTGCCCACGCGCGTGGCCACCGCGGGGCCCAGTTCGCTGGCGTGACCGTCCAGGGCGCGGCGGGTGAGGCAGGCGTCCATGCGCTGCAACAAGAACTCCACCACGCGCGCCGGACGTTCTTCGTCCATGGTGACCACCCACACCAGCACCAATCCACCGCGCGGGTTTTTTCCCACCACCAGCGCGTCTCCGCCAAAACCTTCGCGCGCTTTGTCTGACAGGTCCTGGGGGTGGCACAGCGCCAGCACGGCGCGCAGGCCCAGCGCACCCACGCTGCGTTGCGCCAGCACCGTGTGGTCCTTGGGCAGCAGCGGAGAGGCCACCGGGATGACGGGGTCTCCCGCGGCGTACCGGGCGGGATGAAGCAACGCTTCGGTGGTGGGCGGGGGCGAGGCCAGCACGGCGTTGCGCAAGGCGGGACCACCTTCGGACAACGCGGTGGACACCAGGGCCAGCGCCTCACGCACCGGCAGCAACCACGCGTCCAACAGCGGCAACGGTGCGTGCAACGCCGCCGGCGGAAGGCCGTAGGCGGCCACCAGCTGTGCGGCGGGAAGGCGCGCGGCGGCCAGTCCCAACGCACCCAGCGCGGCGGGCGGCAGGGGCGGTTGTGTGGGGGCGCGGCGGGCGGCCAGCCACGCCAGCATGGTGAGGGTGGCGTCTGCTTCCAGGGTGGCCTGGTGGGCCAGGGCAGCGTCAGCATGGTGCGGTGTGCCGGTTGGTGACGGCGGGGCGTGTTGTGCGGCCAGGGCCAGCGCCACGGTGCGCACGCGAAGGCCGGCCACTGCGTCTGCGCCACCGGGCACCGCGGGTGGGGCCAGGTCCTCTTTGGGGAACACCAGCACGCGGTGCTGGTGGGTGAGCAGCGCCACCGGCGGGCCCCGCAGTGACGCCGCCAACGCCGTCACGTCCGGGTTGCGGGGCAAAAAACCAAACGAGGCAAGCAGAGAGCCGGTGTCTCGCTGCGCCGCGGCGTCCGGGGCCACGTGTTGCTCCAACAGCGTGGCCCATTGTGCGGCACCCACCACGCGAACGATGGGCCGGACGCGCCACGGCAGTCCCCGCAGCGCGGCCACTTCATCCAACAGTGCTGTGGTCTGGGGCGTGGCCTGGTCCGCGGGCAACACCACCGGTGACGGTGCCGCGCCGCGCGGGGTGCTGGCACACGCCACGCACCCCCACGCCAGCACCAGCAGCAAAAGCCTGTGTTGGTTGCCCACCACCACACTGTGTCACGCCGGAGGCCCGGTGTTCCAAGGCCAGCGGCACGGCTGGGGGTCCACCGCTACAAAGGCGGCATGGAGCAGACCTGGGCACCTGCCCACACCGGCGCGTGGGGCGCCCTGGACCTGGAGAACGTGGCGGCCGTGCTGCGTGGCCGCCGCGTGGTGGCGCTCACCGGCGCGGGCATGAGCACCGAGAGTGGGATTCCTGACTACCGCGGCCCGGTGACCGGGCAGAAGGCGCGCCAGCCCATCCGGTTTCAGCAGTTCCTGTCCGACGCCACCTGGCGCACGCGGTATTGGGCGCGCAGCGCGAGGGGATGGCCGGCCATTGCGCAAGCGCGGCCCAACGCTGCGCACCGCGCGCTGGCGCAGCTGGAGCAGGGTGGGGTGGTGCGCGGGGTCATCACGCAGAACGTGGATGGACTGCACCAGGACGCGGGGAG